>Ga0302178_10000088_pt1 | contig 83440 bp, 72 predicted proteins | sample I_Palsa_E1_3_FD_198790 | JGI IMG/M metagenome (GOLD analysis project Ga0302178, IMG submission 198790) | Peat permafrost microbial communities from Stordalen Mire near Abisko, Sweden - I_Palsa_E1_3 | ecosystem: Environmental > Terrestrial > Soil > Palsa > Peat permafrost | place: Sweden...
GCTGGCGTTCATCGATATCGACTCGATGCAGAAACGGGTCTACGGGCACGCCAAGGCCGGCGCCGGGTTCGGGCACACGAAGATCCAGGGTAAGAGCCTGCTGGTGCGGGGCCTGAACGTGCTCGCGGCCGTGGTCTCCACGCCGCTGGCGGCGCCGGTGGTCGCGGCGACCCGGCTGCGCGGCGGCTCGGCGGGCTCGGCCCGGGGAGCGGCGTCGCTGGCGGCCGAGGCGATCGGCACTGCCCGCGCCGCGGGCTGCACGGGGATGATCGTGGTGCGGATGGACTCGGCGTACTACTCCGCTGCGGTGATCGCCGCGATCCGGGCCGCGGAGGCGTTCTTCTCCGTCACGGTCCGGATGGATTCCAGGGTCCGGTCCGCGATCGCCGGCATCGGCGAGGACGCCTGGACGCCCATCCGCTACCCGAAGGCGATCTGGGATGAGGACCAGCGGCGGTGGATATCCGATGCCGAGGTCGCCGAGGTGCCCTATACCGCGTTCACCTCCCGCCAGGGCCAGGAGGTCACTGCCCGGCTGATCGTCCGCCGGGTCCGCGACTTGAACCGCCAGGCCGCCGAGGGCCAGGATGAGCTGTTCGCCTGCTGGCGGTATCACGCCGTGTTCACCGACAGCCCGTTCGAGACGATCCAGGCCGAGGCTCAGCACCGCGACCACGCCATCGTCGAGCAGGTGTTCGCGGACCTGACCAGCGGCCCGCTGGCGCACCTGCCCTCCGGGCATTTCCCCGCGAACGCCGCGTGGCTCACCTGCGCGGCCATCGCCCATAACCTGACCCGCGCCGCCGGCACCCTCGCCAGCGGCTTCCACGCCAGAGCCCGCGGCGCCACCATCCGCGCCCACCTCATCAACGCCGCCGCCCGGACCGCCCGCCACGGCCGCGGCCACCTCACCGTGCACCTGCCCCAGGACTGGCACCGCGAGCAGGAATGGATGAATCTCTTCGAAGCCGCCTGCGGGCCGCCAGCCCGGGCGGCCTGACCAGCCCGGACCGGTCACCGCCGGACGCATGGCCCCAGCGGCCACCAGCCAGCCCGCCGCCTCAGGAACAAGGACAAGCCGCAGAACCAGTCAGCGGCCAGGCCGCCACGCCCCGGAACCGACCCCCAGCAACCACCGGCAGAGCGCCGCCCGGAAATGATCACCTGCATTTACGCAGTGGATCGAGGCTAAGTACGGAGTCAACTCGCCAGCCGGTGCTCTTCAGCCTGGCGACCTGGAGTCCGGCCACCGTCTGGCTGAAGGACTGGATGTTGCAGACGATCCGGACCGCGTATGGCCTGGCATCGCCTGCGGACCTGAAGGCCGCTGAAGCGACATTACGCGAGGGAGGTATCGTCCCGATCTTCGACGGCCTGGACGAGATTGGCCCCAGCGACTTGATCAGGGCAGCTGACGCGATTCACAAGCAGGTGGGCGCCTCTCCCGCAGTCCTGACCAGCATCAGGACGCCTGAGACGGATCGGGCCGCGCGGACTGCCCTGCCCTCAGCCACGGTCATCACCATGGCGCCAGTGGAAATGCAGGAAGTGAGTCGCTATCTTCTCGACAGCCCATTCGCCGAAATACAGGAGCTTGATCCGATCACGTCTGAGATCATTAACGATCCCCGATCGCCGGTCGGTCAGGCGTTGTCGTCGCCGTTCATGGCGTGGCTGGCCAAGACTATCTATGCCGCCGGGGGCTCGGCAACGAGCCTGCGAGGCGTGGCCCGGCCCGACGAACTGACCAACAGGAAGATCTTTGGCGACTTCGAGTCGGTTGAAAAGCACCTGCTGCGGGGCCTGCCGATTTCGGTTTTCGAGCGGTACCGCTCCAGCCCAAAGGCGCATGGCTCGCCCGCTGGTGCCTTCACGCCGAAGCAGGCCGAGCGCTGGCTGGGCTTCCTGGCCGCGCGTGCGACTCGTCGCATCATCGCCTTCTGGGAGTTCTACCAGTACGCACCGCTCTTCCGGATCGCGCTGATGTCTGCCGTAATCGCTGGATGTGCAATCGCGGCCGTCGGCAATGCTGTTGGTTACTTCGCTGGCCCGGGCTACCTTCTGCTACTGGCTGGTGGAGTCTTTGGGATCGGGTGGTCGCGTGGCTACGCAACCAGGGATAAGGTCAGCGATCCGACGCGGATCGGCTATAACGCGGGCCAGTACTACCAGTACCGTGAGCGGCTAGACCTGCACGAGGTCAGGTTCGTGCGCGCGGTCGCAGCGGCCATAGTTGCCTATGCATCAGGTGTTGTGCTGCAGACAGCACAGCGAAGGACCTCTTGGCTTTTCGGTCTTACGCCGCGTGAGTTCGGAACTGCGGCGTTCGTTGCGACCGTACTGTGCTTCCTCGTCGCCAACGCAGGTGGCCGCATCGCTGCCTGGATCCTGCTGCGCCGACCTGAAATCGATGCGCGCATGGGCGCGAGGGCAGGCGATCCGCTGGCGGCCATACAAAGCGACAAGCGCTCAGGCGTTGTGATCTTCGTAATTGCCACGACAGTGCTGGGCGCCGGAATCGCGTTGTATGACGCTGCATTCCTCACCGTCGCCGCCTGCTGGAACGTTTGCATCGCACCGCTAGGTGCTGGCATCGCTGCATCTATCTGGAACGAATGGCTTCCATTCAAGGTGAGCCATCTCTGGCTCGCGATGCGCGGCCGTCTTCCTAGTCATCTCGGCGCGTTCTTGAGGCAATGCCATGAGGGAGGCATCCTCCGGAAGAATGGCAATCACTTCGAGTTTCGGCACTTGAGGCTGCAGGAGAGTCTGCGGACCATGACTCCGGGGGGCCCAGATACGCGATGATGGAGACAATCGGAGGTCGCGGCATTGTCAGCCTTCCGGAGCTAGCGCACGTGCTCGTTCCCGGCCGTGGACGGGACGCTACAGGAACGGGCCTCACACCCTCCGGCCAGGACCGGGTCGCAGTTGCACGCATGCTCTATGACATTGCAGTCCGGCCGAACAACGGACGAGTCATCTGTTCAGGGTATAAGTCGCCATCGGATAAAAAGGGCAAGGACTGGTCGCCTGCCGATGCTCCGGGCGAAGTGTTCCAAGGAATACCGGAGGCCGACATTATGCGTTCAGAACTAATACGGCTCGGTGTCCCTGAGGCGTATGTTTACGCTGAACGGCACTCTATTGACACGACGACGAACTTCCTTCGGTCCGAGGGGGAGGGATGGTTTGGCGACGCTCGACCTGTAGCCATCGTCGCGCAGCGGGCGCACCTGAACAGAATGCTGCGCGTTATCGCGCCACGGACCCTACGCCGCCTCTACATCGGGGTCGTGGTACCGGAGACGGATGAGTGCGAGGAAAGTCCTCTTGCAAGCCTTGTCAGCTCGTCGATCCTGGCGTGCCTTCCAGAAGGCCTGCGCGCAATTGATATAGCTGAGCGCCGCGCCGACAGGCTCTGGCGCCTGGCCTGGCTGGCCGGCGTACGCCAGTATCACTAACGCCGTAGTCCGCGTACAGGAATAAGACCACCCGGACTGCTAGCGCAGGCTCGCTCGAAGCTCGGCGAGTGGTTCACCCGAAGCTTATTCGAGGGCACGGTATCGCGGCAGACGCACGGTCATGGCTCCCTTCTATGAAGAAGTTTGTCAAGGGGCGTGGGTCCGGGAAGCCTTCGAGTGTGCGCCGGCGCTTGTCGGTGTCAATGTCGTTCGTCCGGCGGGGCGCTCCGCATTGACGCCTCCGGCGCGTCGTCGCGGTTTGGCGGCTGCCCCCGGACCGGGGGGTTCCTGGCGGGCACGGGCCGGGGGTAGCGTCAAGGGTGCGGGTCCGGGAAGTGGCTGGTCCGAAGAGCCGATGTCCGGGGTCAGGTCGGCCGCGCTGGATTTTAGAGTCGTCCCGGGGTGCCCTCCCGGGCCTGCCTTCTCCGTCACTGGTACCCGGGTAGCGGCATCAGCGGCGAGCTGGCGGTAGACCACGTCGGACAGGCGCCGGCGCAGGCAGCGCATGGCTTCCATGGAGGTCTTGGACTGCTGCAGTTTGCGCCGGTAGTAGGCCCGGCCGGGAGTGTCGTTGCGGAGCTGGACGATGCCGGCCATGTAGAGCACGTGGTTCAGCCTGCGGTTCCCGGCGCGAGAGAGCCGGTGGCGGGCGTGCTCGCCGCTGGAGGCGTCGATCGGCGCGGTCCCGGTCCAGGAGGCGAAATGGTTGCGATCGGGGAACCGGGCCACGTCTCCCACGTCGGCCAGGATCCTGGCGGCGCCGGCGGGACCTATCCCGTGGATGTCCATCAGGTGCGATCCGCTGGCCAGGACCGCGGCCTTCAGCTCGGCCTTCATGACCTTGAGCCTGGCGTCGTATCGGTCCAGGTCGGCCAGTTCCTCGGCAGCCATCCGGCGGCGGGTCTTTCCGGCCAGGTCACGGGGGCGCACCCTAGCCAGCAGGGCCTTGTACTGGGTGGTGGTCTTCTTCACCGGCGCCCCGCCGGGCAGCAGTTCCAGGAACAGCCGGTGCATCCGGTTGAGGGCCTGCGCCCGGGCACGGGAGATCTCATCACGGCGGCCGCAGCAGCCTCAGCACCATCAGCTCCGGATCGGAGCTCAGCTCACGTAATCCGGTGTCCCGCAGCGCGACCATGACAATCGCGTGCGCGTCGGTGGCGTCAGTCTTGCGCCCCTGGCCGGTGTCAAACACGCGCGCCCTGGCGGCCAGCCTGGCAGGTACATCCAGCACCCGCTCCCCATCGGCCAGCAGCCGCTGCGCGACCGGGCGCCCTATCCCGTTCGCGCCCTCGACTGCCCATACCCGGGCCGGCCACTGGCGGGCGGCCTTCAGCAGCTGACGGTAGCCCGCGGTGTCCGTGCCGAACCGGCCCGTGGCCCGCAGAATCTCCTGGCTGTCCCTGGCCTCGATCGTGACCGGCAGCTTGTGCGGGTCAACCCCGATGATCACCTGGTCCATCACGCACCTTCCTCGCCGTGCTGCGTCACATGTCAGCGAGGACGGGCAACGCTACTTCGAGCTGAGCAGACCTTCTTGAGCCACGCCTCGCCACGGCGCCAGGCCGGACCGCATGCCATGAAAGAGCCACACCTCGCCACACGGCGGGCAGCCGCAAAGAGAGCGTTCCGGCCCGGCACCTCACCCGAGCCTGCGCCGGCCCGGGCTGTCTTGGAAGACATAAGTAGCCGCGATGATGCTCGTTCCTAACTGCCTTAAAAGGCTGCCTCTGGCAGCGGCGGCGGGCGTCGGCAGCGAAGCCTGTCCTGCCGCCGACCGGGGGCACTCGCGGTTCTTCTTCCTGGCTGAGCGGCAGTAACTCGGCGTGAGCTTGCGCTCCGGATGGTAGTGGCGAGGCCCGCGGCCTTCGCCGATGAGACTGTCACTGCGCTGTAGCCGTTGCCCGGCGTCGTCTGCGAAGAACTACGACGACGACGACGGCTACGATGACCACCACCGCAGCGATCGAGATGTACCACAAGGGGCTGAGGCTGGATGCTGCTGAGCTCGCGGGTGCGGCCTGGGCGGCCACGGCGACCTTGCCGAGACGGTAAATGTTAGCCGTCACTGCGACGAGGACGTAACCGGAGTGATGGGCGCCGTTCAGCTGATAACTCCAGGCGCAGCGGTAACCGCCTTGCTGCGGTCGGCACACCACGCTCTTCTGCGTGGCCGCGCCCCATCCGGCCGGGTACTTCTGGCTGAGCACCGCCACCGCCCCGACCTGGGCAACCGCGTAGCCGAAGCGCTGGCGCAGCATCGGCAGCTTGGTCAGTGAGGCCAGCTGCGATTTCGGGACCGGGTGGAACAGGCTCGGAGTGCTCGCGTCCCGGTCCGGCATGTCCACGCTGTCAAGCATGTCGCCGCTCCGGGGCGAGCCGACACTCTGCTGAAAGTCCAGTTCCTGCGGCGGGGGCTGGTGCTTATAAAGGTAGTGGGCGAGTTCCGCGCAGTCGCTGAATGGCATCAATTTAGTAAGCCTGACGTACCACTTCCCGGTTGATTCGTCGAAGAGCACGGCGTTTCCCAGCCCTTCGAGCAACAAGAGGCCGCTTGTGAGGTCGACGAAATCCAGCCCGGGGACCAGCGCGATTCCGAGCGCTGCGGCCGCCTCTGCGGCAGTTTCGGTGACCTGCAGCGCGCAGCCGCCAACGACCGGTGAAGTCAGCCAGCCGGGCAGCGTGGGCACCCAGGTCTGCGGTACCGGCAGGCCGGCCCCAGGCTGCAGGCAGCTGCCGCCGGGCCCGGTGACGCAGACAAATGTCGGCGACGGCTGGGTCGGCAGCGACGAGGGCACCCCAGGACCCGTCGTCGACGGCTGCGGCGCAGGTGATGCCGACGGCTGCGGCGTGGGTGATGCCGACGGCTGCGGCGTGGGTGATGTCGACGGCTGCGGGCTGGCTGTGGTCGCGTAGACCGGGCCGACCCATGCGGACTGCGTGTTGCCATAGCCGGTCGGGTCGCCCGGCGTGCCATAGATCTTCGACGCGACGTAGAACCAGTACTTCGTGTTCGGTGACAGCCCGTTCCAGGTGTAGGAGCTGACCGTGGCCCCTTGGAGGTCCACCGACTGTTCGCCGGCGAGGCTGATCACGACCCCGGACTGGTTACCGGCGTTGTTTGTCCAGGTCAGCTGGACGGACGTCGTGCCGACTGCCTGCGCGGTCAGGTTCGACGGCGCGGCCGGGACAGGTGTATTGCTGCCGACCGCCGCGTGCGGCGACAAGGCGGCATGGGCCGGATAGCTGGTGGCCGCGAGGGCGGAAATGAGCAACGCCGCGATGGCCAGGCCCATGAGCACGGGCCTGTAAAGTTTTTCCTCATTGCTCGCCTATTCTTTTACGGCAACAGCAGTCCGGACTTTCGGCTGACGATTCTAATCCTGCAAGCGCCAACAGGGACAGTGTCATCCCTAAGAGTCACCCGTGCCCCCGAGATGACGCCGCTTCGGCGTGAAAATTTGGGCAGCTGACCCGCCGTTACCCGGGAGCCCGGCTGCGCCGGGCGCTGACGCGCTGTGGCGCGCCGGGCCGTTGCCCGCGGATTTATGCGTGGACGCGTAGGAATGCGGTGGTGACGAGGATTCCGGATGTGGCGCGTTTTTCCTCGACGGAGCCGGCCAGGGCGCGCACGTCGTTGGCGGGGACGCATCTGCTGTACCGCTTGGCCTGGATCAGGATCTCGGCGCGGTGCACGACATCGGTCTTGTTGTAGGCAACGGCGTCGATGCCCTCGTCGCGGGAGGACTGGGTGACGCTCACTTCCAGTCCCATGGCCTCGAACAGCTGGCGGATGAGATTCTCGAACCGGTACCAGTCCATTTCAGCAGGTCCGGGCGCGAGTCGATGCCTGCCAGCGCGTCGACCGGGTCGGCGAAGCGGTATTTGGCTTTCTGGAACTCGATGACCGGCTCGACGGCCTCCAGGTCGTAGGGGTGACGCGACAGAATCGCCTTGAGGTGTTTCAGGCACTCGGCGGGGTCGAGCTGGGCGAGTACGAGCTGGGAGAATTCAGCCTGGCTAGCGGGCGCGCTGACCAGGTGGAGTTCTTCCGCCTGGCCGGTCGCGCGATTGGTCGCGGACACGATGCCGTTGAACACCACGGTGTCCACGACGTCGTCGTCCGCGGCGATGCAGAAGCATTCCCGCATTGTCCGCAGCGCGACCTGATGAACCACCGAGGCGTACAGCGCTTTGACGTCTTTCAGCGGCCGGGGCAGTTCGTCGATCTCGCCGCGTGCCTTGACGTAGCGGTAGTCCCGGACGGCCGGGATCACCGTTGCGGGCGGCAGCCGGTACTCGATGACGAGCTCGCGGGGATCGGGCCGGTAGGCAACCTGATACTCGCGCGGGAAGCCTTCTGGGTACTCCGATTGCGCGAGCGCCTGGCCGAAGAACTCCTCGACCGCCTCCGGCGTGCCTGCCCGGAAGGCGCGCTCCAGCTCGTCCACCGCCGCGTTGTGCTCGCGGACCTCGGCTTCCGCGGCCTGGACCGACCGGTCATAGTGCGCGCGAGCAGCTGGCGGCCGCGCTCGGCTTCGGCCTGCCCGTGATCGGCCAGCGCCTGCTGGAAGGTCTCCGATGCCGCTTCCCGCGCCCGCGCGTACCGGGCCTTGCCGCCCACCAGCCCGGAAAGAGTTCCAGGCGGAGGCGGCGCATAGTCCTCCCACCGCGGAACCGGCCATGCGTCCCCCAGGGCTCCTGGATCGAAAGGCGGCACCTCCGGGGCCTGTTTCAGCATCGCGAACGTCAGCAGCGGCGGTCCGGCTAAACGGGACGTCAGCAGCGCTTGCAGCTCGTCTACCTGCCCGTCCAGCTGCGCCTTCATCGTTCTCGCCGCAGCCGCTCCGGCCTCGTGGGCCTGCTGCTCCTGGCGCTTGCGCTCCGCAACGTCCGCCCGGTCAGCCAGCCGCTGCGCCCGCTCACTATCCTGCCTCAGCTGCCGGACCAGCTGCCGCTCCTCGCGCTGCTGCGCCACGGCGATGCGCGCCCGCCGGTCCCGCTCACGCTGCAGCTCGGACCACAACGACTTCTTCCGCGCCATCAAAGCCTCCGCCCTTTACAACAGCAAAGGCAGGACATTCCGGCAAGTGTATAGAGCGCTGCGAGTCCTGGTCGGTCTCCGTCCGGGTTCAAACCCCGGTTGCTCACAGGAGTCGTTGCAGTTCCTGCACCGTCAGGTCTGCGTCAGCCAGAATGCCGCGCAGGGTTCCCTTGGCGACGTCGCGGCCGGGATGAACTGGCACGGTAGTGCCACGCCCGTCGGGATGACGCATGATGTGGTGGCTCCCGGCGACCCGGGCGACCTTGAAGCCAGCTCTCTCTAACGCCCGGACGATCCGCTCGCCGCGCACGGAGGGCACCGGGGGCATCAGGCCACGTCGACCATGAGAGTCAGCTCATCTGGGGCGCCGAACTCGGCAATCAGGCCCTCGAGCGCCTCGCGCAAGTCCGCGACTGCCGCATCGAGGGTGTCCCCCTCGCCATTGGCTCCCACGCCGGGGCGCAGCTGAGCGTGAGCGCACCACACGCCGTCCTCGTCCTGCTCGACGGTGTACGGGACATGCACGGCCCGGGTCATCGCGGCTGACTCCTCTGAGAGGTGATTCCTCACATGGTAACGCCGGCCTTCCGAACGGCTCGGCCGCCGCGTCTTTATCGCGGCACTCCGCGGCGTGGGTGAGGTAAATCGAGTCCTGGCCGTAGCCGCGTCTTTTACGGTCCCCCGTGTTCAATGCGATGACACTTGGCTCCCATCGCGGCTCCGAAAACGATCTTCACCAAGATCGACATGTACTCTGAACTGGTCGGGATGGCGGGATTCGAACCCGCGGCCTCCTGCTCCCAAAGCAGGCGCGCTAACCAAGCTGCGCCACATCCCGTCGAGCCAGCCGAAGCCTACCTGCCCGGCTGACCAGAACCAGGGCCAGGGCGGTCATGACGCCACCCGCGGCTGACGTTACTGCGGCCGCACGGAAACGGTACGCTGCGGTGTGCGGCCAAGCCGCTGTGCGGGCGTAGCTCAATGGTAGAGCCCCAGCCTTCCAAGCTGGTCATGCCGGTTCGATCCCGGTCGCCCGCTCCGATGCTACAGCCCAGGTCAGAGTCATGATCATCTAATTTCTACCTCCTATCAGGCCAGCACCGTGAGCGCCTAGAGCGCGAGCATCGCCGCCGCGACCTCATCGGCGGCCGCATCCGGGATCGCCGCCGCGGCGCGTTCGAGCACGAGCAGCCGCGCACCGGGGATCTCGCGCGTGAGCGCTTCGCCGTTGCCGACAGGAAAGAACGGGTCGCGGCGACCGTGCACCACCAGCGCCGGGATCGTCAGCTCGGACAGGCGCTCGCGCCAGCGCGGCGTGCAGTCCAGCTTGCCGAACACCATGCCCAGCTGGTTGGCCATCTGCACCGCGGGCTCCGTGCCCGGCGTGCGGTCCCACTTGCGCTCGGCGGTCGCGCGCGCGGCGGCGGGGTCGTCGCCGAGGATCTCCGCGCCTCGGGCGGCAAACTCCGCCACCGCGGCGCGGTCGGACCAGTCGGGCATCGGGCGCGAGAACAGCCGGTCCATCGTCGCTGTGTCATGGTCAGGCAGGTCATCGTCGACCGGGCACGGAGCCACAGGCCGCGTTCCGACGAGGGTGACCGCCGAGAACGCATCCGGGTGGTCGAGCGCGGCGACTTGGGCGACCATCCCGCCGACGCCGATGCCCGCCAGGTGCGCCGGCCGGTCGTCGAGGTCCCGGGCGAGCGCCGCGGCGTCGGCTGCAAGATCGCGCAGCGTGTACGCCGGAGCCTGGGGATCGACGGTGGTCGACGCGCCGGAATCGCGCAGGTCGTACCGCACGACGTGGCGCCCACCGCGCGCGAGCGCCTCGCAGAGCGTGTCGGGCCAAGAGAGCATAGTTGTGCCGCCCGCGAGCAGGACGAGCGGCGCCGCCGCGGCGCCGAAGTGCTCGACCCCGAGCATGACGCCGTCCGCCTCGAACGTCGTCATCACGCCTCCCCCGTCGCGGCGACGTCGCCAGACGTCCGGAACGAGTGGACCATCGGACACATCGTGACCTCCAGGGCAGCGTCGCAGACCGGTGGCGCGGGGACGGCCGCACAGGCTACGCGTCCCCGCCGGTCGTATGCATCGCGTCGAACGTACGCGACTGGGGTTGGCTCTCAGAGATGGACAACTGCCGGGACCGAAACTCATCGGAACGCTGTCCGCAGGGGAACCCCCTACGCACACCCGGCGACCAGTCCGGTGGATAGTCGCGACCTTGACCTTCGGTGTTGCAGATACCCCGTCCGGTGAAAATCCCGCTTGCCGGTGGCTAAACGTACATGCACGGCAAGCTCGAGCTCGGCCAGCTGAGCCCACCTGCAGAAAAATCAAACCCTGCCAACTCCTTGACGCATGACACGCGCCCTCCGCGGCAAGCGCCACCAGTTCCTCCACTACCGGATCTGGTTGGCCCCAGCCCATCAGCAGGCAGGCAAGATCGACACAACCTCGCAATCCACCACGCCATCACGCACTCCCACGTAGACCTCGCGGGCGAGGCGTTCGAACTCTCCCCTCAGCCCCACGGCAGTAGGAGCATCCGGATTGCTCCGGTACACCCGACGGTGGCCGCCAGGAGAGCCAGAAACTTCACGCTCATCTGGCACCCTGCCATCATGGCCCGAAATGTGCGAGCAGACTGGATGGAACCGGCCGCCCACGGTGCAGGCGGGCCCGCCCCTGGCGCGTGCCAAACTCGTGCCACACGCCAGGGTGATTCAGGGTCAATCACGGTGACTCATGGGCAATCGCGGCTTTCTCACCAGGAGAGACCGTTTTGTAGCTCACGCCGGATACCGTGCCACCGATCTTCCAAGCTGGTCATGAGGGTCCGATTCCCTTCGCCCGCTCCAACCCGACAGCACGGCCCAGCAGGCCGCCCAGCCGGTTAACACCGCCCTGGGCATGCATCTGCCTGCACGCCAGATCGGCATCGGCGCTATGAGCCTCGTCATCCAGGACGGCCCGGAGCGCATGGAACTGGACCGCTGCCTGCACCATCCGCCTGCACGCGACCGCCTTGGCGTAGCTCCAGCCCAGCCGCGCAACCTGATCCGCTTGCCGAATTGCGCCTTACTAGGATCAAGCGCGGCTCCGCTGCGCGCCGCCGCTCGCAAGGATTCCGCGCCTGCTAGGAAGACGGGAGAAGAGCAGGATAGAGACCGTCTTGCGTATCCTGTGATGGAGGGGAAGACCATCATGAACCTGGGAACGGGCTTCAGCCGCAGGCATCCGCGTAGCGTGATACTCATCCGTGTGCTGGTCGCGGCCTGGCTGCTCGGCCTGACCGGCATCCTGCTGGCCTACGGCTACTGGGGCTGGGCGCTGCTGACGCTCGCGGGCGCGGTGGCGAACATCGTGTGGGCCTATCGCGTCTTCCGGGCGACAATGCGTTAGACCCGCACCGGCCGTCCCAGCCGATCACCCTCGCCCGGCTCCGAGGACCTCAAGGGCAGGCCTGCTGTTGCCCAGCATCGCATTCTGGCCAATTACGCCGAGGTGGCCATGCGAGCGCTCACCCGGGCAAGAGAGTCAATGGATCATCACGAGCTTTCCCGGCTCTGCGTGCCCGCTGAAGATTGGTGCTCAGGCGTTCCCGAGCCAGCAGACATTTCAGTCGTCATTACTAGCCGCCAGTCATTAGCCTGGTAATCGTGCCACATTCCGCTCCGCCGACTCATGACTCGAAGACCACTGCGCTGGACTTGGTCAGTCGCCGCGATGCTCGACGCGACGAATCGGGTGAACATGCTCCGTTCGACCAGCACATCCGGTGCATTCGCCGCAATCGGCAAAGCAGTCTGGTGGATCACCGGCTCTTGGAAGTTACTGCCGAATTGCGCCTTACTAGGATCAAGCACGGCTCCGCTGCGGTGCCGTCCGCGCCACGCTCTGGCTTGAGGCCCCGCTCGCGCGGACGCGCCGCTTGACCAGGCAGCTGCCCCTCAGATCAGCCAGCCTCACGGGAAGACGAAGGGGCGAAGTCACCCTGAGACGGTCACATAAAGATTCACCTTGCGTAGTGAACCGTGCCGGGGCGGCCCCGCTCAGTCCCAGCCGGTGAAGCTTTTGGCTGCGATGCAGAACTCGTTGCCCTCCGGGTCCTGCAGCACGGTCCAGAGATGACCCGGCAGCTCCTTGTGATTTTCAACGACCGTGGCACCGAGCCGCACGAGTTCGTCGATGGCCGACGGGTCTGGGTTCACCAGATCGAGGTGAACACGGTTTTGGCCAGTTTTGACTCGGGCACCTTGTGGAAGTACCAGGCAGGCTCCTGACGCGCGCCGTCGGCTCCGCCGATCGAGGCGTACACCTTGCTGCTGCCTTTGTCGATTGGGCGTCCGAGTACCCCCGACCAGAAGGCCGCCATCTTCAGCACGTCGTCGCAATCAAAGCTGATGTTGCCGACCCTTGCTGGCATGGCATTCCTCCTTAGTGAGCGGTGAATATCGTGGCATCGGCGACAGGTGCGCACTGTCCCTGACCGTCGCAAGGCTGAACCCCATGCACATCCGCGGGATGCTGCCGCCGAGGCTAGAGATCGTTCGCCAGTCCCTGAAGCCCAACCAACTCGATGAACCCTTCCGAGCCATAGAAATCGTCCGGGTTAGCTGTATACAGAGGCAGCGCATTACTCGCGGCGGTTGCCGCAATCATCAGGTCAGAAGCGCGCTTGCGCGGCTGACGGCCACCTGCACGCACCGCCGCGCAGATCTGACCGTAGAACCGCGCCGCGTGATGGTCATACGGGAGCGGCTCGAACGTCGACTCCAGATGCTGAAGCACAGCGACGCGACTTGCGCGCTTCAGGGGGTCGTCGGTGGCATGGGGACCGTAGGACAGTTCTCCCAGAGTAATCGCCGTTATGAAGAAGGTCTCAGGCAGTTCCGCCGAGTCGTACAGGGCAAGAGCCGCAATGATGCTGGTATCCAGCACACCAGCCTGATGCACGCTCATAGGCCCGTCCCCTCGTACGGGTCCTGGAGATCCTGGGCCACTGACTCATCGAGGTCCGCGCGCAGCTCATCAACGTTGATCACGGGAGCGCTGGCGAAGATCCCAAGAACCTCTTCCTTGGGCACGGCCTGGCGGCGCCTGATCGGGATCATCTTGGCCAGCGGCTCGCCGTTCAGGGTGAGTGTGTACGCACGCCCTTGCCGCAGGCCGCGCGTGATCGATCCAGAGTCAGCGACGAACTGCCGGACGCTGACATCGGCTGACTGGTCCCGTGGGGGCGTCATGCCGTCAGTATATTCGGTCGTACCACGGCGTACCACGGCACCGGTCAAGCACGGCGAGGCGGACCCACTCCGGCCTCCGGCGACGGACGGGACCGGGACGACCAGGCTAAGCGCACACGCGGCGGCAGTGCGGTCGCTCTGGGGACGAACGAGGCAATTTCCGACCCTACGTGTGTCCGTGATCTTCAACTGCAGCGATGAAACCGTCTGGGTCAACAAGGCTCACGAGAAGTGAGTTCACCCGCTCCTTGACGAACATCGTGCTGAGCGTGCGATGGGTAGAGGACGGTGGCTCGATCATGACTTCCGCCAGGCCGGCATCTCGGTCTGCCAGGCCGGCCGGATCCTGGCCGGCCTGGAACTGGCGGCGCTCCCGGATGCCGAGCTCGGCGCCATGATGGCAGGATGGAAGTTCAGGGACATGCTGACGAGCGGTTCGATCCGGTGCGCGACTGCTTCGCCGGTATTCTCGACACGCAGCCAGGCACCGGCGCTGCCTTCGCAGCATGGAGCGATGGCCGCCGGGTGGTCGATCTGTGGGGCGGTTACGCCGACGCCGGACGGCGGCGGCCGTGGGACGCCGCCAGCGTGGTCCAGCCCTACTCGGTCAGCAAGCCATTTGCAGCAGTGTGCGCCCTGCGCCTGGTGGAGACCGGGCGGCTCGACCTGGACGCGCCGGTGCAGCAGTATTGGCCTGCATTCCGATCCCCGGCTACGGTACGTCACGTACTGTCACATCAGGCCGGGGTGGTCATGCTGGACCAGCCGGTGCCAACCGGCGTCTTCTACGACTGGCCGCACCTCTGCGACCTGCTGGCAGCACAGGAACCGTCGTGGGAACCCGGTACCGCGCACGGAGAATCTCCGCTGTTCTATGGGCACCTGGTCGGTGAACTGGTGCGCAGGATAGACGGACGCGGCGTCGGCCGGTTCCTGCGCGAGGAGGTCTGCGGGCCGTCCGGGCTGGACTTCACCTTCGGGCTGAGGCCATCGCAGCAAGCCCGGGCGGTAGATCTCACCGGGCTCGACGACGCCTTCGAGGCGGCCAGCGCGTCAGGCCGTCCTGCCCTGTACCGGCTTGCGGTGACCAACCCGCCCGGCGCGCACGACAGCGCTGTCGTTAATAGCGCCCAGTGGCGGGCCGCGGAGATTCCCGCCATCAACGGCCACGGAACCGCCCGGGCGGTAGCGGACTTCTACCAGGCACTGTCGACGGGCAGCTTGCTCAGCCCGGGGATGCTCGCTGAGGCGGTTACCCCGCACTGCGCCGGTCCGGACCGGGTGTTCGGGCACGACAGCTCCTGGGGCCTCGGCTTCGGGATCGAGCACGACGGCTACGGGATGGGAGGACTAGGCGGAAACTACGGGGGCACCTGCACAACCGGCGGCTACACGATCGGGTTCGTGACCGGCAATGTCGGAAGCTACAACCGGCTCGAAGCACTGGAGAATGCGCTGCGGCACTGCCTGGGTCTCCCGGCGATTCCAGCCACTCCTCAGCCGTCATGATCATCCTGTCCGCAGAACCGGGCGTCCGGTCAGGGGTCAGGCACTCGGGGTCCTGTTGGCTCCGCCAGGCAACCGCCTCCGCGGTACACGTATGCCGTCCGGGCGCCCATCGACCTTGCCCGTCATGCCCTGGCGCCTGCCGGGAGGACGGGCCAGGCAAGGGCCTTCTCACCCGATGTAAAGTGCAGGCCATCAGGATCCCTGCCTGCTACGCGGAGGATGTCATGGCTGCTAGGAAAAAGTGGAGCGATCTCAGCACGCGCAGCCGCAGACTCATCGCGGTCGCAGCAGTCGCAGAAGCCAGCCTCAAGACGGCGGCGCTCATCGACATCAAGCGCAGGCCAGCAAGCCAGATCCGGGGCCCGAAATGGATATGGGCCGTGGTGGTGGTGATCGTCAACTCCTTCGGGGGTGCGCCCCTCTCATACTTCGCTTTCGGCCGGCGGCGGTAAGCAAGGTCTCAGCCCGGGTGCGCTGGCGTCACGGACGGCCATGTTCATGACGCGAGCCTGGTGAGCGCCAGGCTGGCGAGTACCGGGGCGACCGCCGGATGCCGCCGGACCTGACCAGTCGGTGCTCAGCGCTGGCAGGCTGGGCCGCCGGTGCTCATGGCACTGTCTGTGCCGCGCCGTACGCTGGACGGCATGGCCGCCGAGCAGCAGACCCCGACCGAACTAGCTGCCGTTTTCGGCGGGCTCGAGCGCGCGGAGTACGAGCAACTGACCCGCGAGTTGACCGGATACTGCTACCGCATGCTCGGTTCTCCTTTCGACGCCGAGGACGCGGTGCAGGACACGATGATGCGGGCCTGGCGCGAACTGGAGCGCTTCGAGGGCCGCTCGTCGCTTCGCACCTGGCTGCACCGGATCGCGACGAACGTGTGCATTGACATGCTGCGCAACCGCGGTCGCCGGAGCGTCCCGATGGATCTGCAGCCGAGAGCGCCGAGTTGCTCGGCACCACCGTCGCTTCGGCGAACAGTGCCCTGCAACGAGCTCGCATCGCGCTGCCCGCTGCTGACCCGGCAATCGGCGCTGCGAGCGCCGAAGTCACGGCGCCGGCTGCACGGCAGCAGGAGCCGCCAGCCCCGATCACGCGCTGCTCGAGGAGTACGTCACCGCCTTCGAGTGCTACGACGTATCCCGCCTCACCTCCCTGCTGCGCAGCGACGCGGTGAATTCGATGCCCCCGCTGGCGATGTGGCTGCGCGGCGCGGACCACATCGGACAGTGGATGCTCGGCCCTGGCGCCGAATGCCGCGGCTCGCGCCTGCTGCCCACCGCGGCGAACGGCTGCGCCGCTTACGCCCAGTACCGTTCCGACGGCAGGGGCGGGCACTCGCCCTGGGCGATTCAGGTAGTGGAGACCGACGGCGGCCGGATCAGCGCCTTGCACTGCTACGTGATACCGGAGTTGTTCGCGGCCTTCGGTTTTCCGTCGGCGCTGTGATCATCATGCGAGCCACGCCGTTATGACGAAGACGGATGGGACTGGCCCGGCCTGCGCAGCCAGCAGAGCAGGGCCGGGGGTGCCAGCTGAGACGCGCGTGCCTCGTAGTGAACGACCTCATCGCTGGTGAGCACCTCCCGTCCGGCTCCGGACGTACCCCGCCGGAAGAACGCTGCCCTGCTCTTCAGGATGCCCGGCGGCCCGAGGACCCGGTCGGCCGCTGCGGCACTGGCCCGCATGTGCTCGAAGGTGGCGGCGCGCACGAGCGAGGGCCAGGCATCCTCGGGCACCGACGCTCCGAGCTCGTTCGCTAGCCCGCGCATTTCGCCGCCGAGATCGGCGGACAGGTCGTCATAGTGCACGAGCAGCACGTTCGGCTCATTGCGGCGAGCCCACGCATCGGTCAGGTGCCACATGACGCCCGGCAGGGAGTCAAGCTGCTCCCGCGGAGCCGCGTCACCGTCGATCCAGTTGAGCAGCCAGTCGCGCAACGGCGGGCGCGGGGGACGCGGCCGGTCCGGCTCCGGCTGGCCGGTCAGCTGGCGCAGCCTTGCCCGGTCGATGTTGTCGCCCTGGTGATACAGCGACACCGCCATGTCCAGCGGGTGCCTGGCCACCACGATGTAGGTGGCGCGGGGGTCGAGCGGAAGCCCGTCCAGCGGCGTGTGGGTCTTGATGAACCGCCGGTGATCTTGAGCCGCAAGCCGGGCGTACACCTCATCGCGGGGAGCAGTCAGCCAGTCCAGCCATGGCGATAGCTCGCCGAGCGGCGCAGGCAGGTCCGCCGTCTGGAAGACCAGCAGCGCGCAGATCATCTGCATCCATGTCGTACCGCTCTTGGACCGCGTGCTGATCACGATGTCGCCCGCCCGGAACGGGAAACCGGTCCACCGCGCACTGTCCTCGTCAGGGGACCGGTAGCGAACCGGCAGCTCGGGCACCCGGCGAGCGTAACTGCTGCCCGGCCGCAGCCGGCAATCCGCTCTGCTTCAGCGGCCCCGGTTCTGCTCGAAGGCATCCGCCAGTGCCCGGGGCGCCTGGCAGCGCCAGGCGTCAATGATCAGTTCCGCGAGCTCCCCGGACTCGATCTCCGGCAGCCGGACGAGAATGGCGGGGAACCCGTTGTAGTGCGGCTCGGTAAAGAACTTCGCCTCATCGGAGGCCAGCAGCATCTCCTTCTCCTGCTGACTCGCGACGCGGACCGCGAGCACGTCGGGTCTCTGGATCCGCGGCTTCTTGGGCTCGACCCGCTCCATCCAGGCCCAGGCGAAGCTCTTCTCCTTGCCGCGGTTGCGGACGGAGAAGCCGAAATGGTCCTCCGTCTGGCTGGTGCCGGGCAGGGACAAGGCAATGCGCCGCACGTCGGACTGCTCAGCCATCGCCTGCCGCCTCGGGCAGCAGGCCGTGCATCACGAAAGTGTTCGCGACCGCCCGCAAGCCGATGGCAACGGGCGCCAGCCGACGGCCCGGTAGGGCATCTCTGAGCGCTTCGCCCGCCAGCCGGCGAAGGTAAGCCTCAGGATCAGCTCCTGCATGCGCCACGACAGCAGTGTAGGCGCGAACAACGTATTCATGCCTCAGCGCGGTCCGGCCCTCCGTCAGCCTGCGATCACCCGATCGCAGGTGGTGCGCGGCGAGAGTGGCGGCCCGGCCGGAGGTGGCGGGCCCGGCCGAACGTGGCGGGGATTCTCAGGGCCGCTCAAGGTCCAGGCAGACCAGCGCCCAGGGCCGGTCCTGGACCCGGGTCATCACCAGGATCGCCCGGCGGGATCCAGAAAGCCTGAGGCGCCGGTGCAGCTGGTCCACATCGCCGGCCAGGCCACGGCGCCGGATGTCAACCGCGCCGATATCAAGCTCGCGCAGCCTGGCGGGGAGCTGCTTCTGGTTCCACGGAGCGGAGTCGATGACCCGCAGTGCGCGCCCGAACGGGGTTCGCAGCGGCACGTCAGCGGAGAGGAAGGCGATCTGGTCATCGATCTTCCACGCCCCTAGGCTGCGCGCCAGATCCTGCACCAGGCTGGCCCGCGTGACGGCCGGGTTGGGGTCGAGCAGGAACTCGCCGGGCATCCGCACCTCTACCGGCGGTCCGGGCTCGGGAACCAGGGTGTGCCCCTGCGGCAGGATGGTGGCCCGGGTGGCGCCCGTGGCGAGCGTCGGAGACCAGGCCACCGCCTCCTTCAGCGCACGTCCGATGGCGATGAACTCCAGCTCCCAGCCCGGCGGCACCGCCTCATGAGGAAGGCCGGGTGCCGCCTTGATGCCGACCGCGTCGATCTTCCCGGCCAGGCCAAGGCACCATTCCAGGGGTGGTTCGCTGTGGCCGGCGCGAAGCCGCCGGCCACCGCTGCGCCGGGCGGGATCGACGAAGATCGCGTCCAGGCCGGCCAGGCCGACGTCCCGGACGTCACTCTGCACCGGCGTCACGCCCTTGGCGACGCCGCAGACGTCGGCGTTGGCCCGGGCGATGCGCAGGTGCAACGGGTCGCGGTCGACGGCCAGGACGCGACGGTCGACGGCCAGGACGCGATGATCCTCCGCCAGCACAACGAGATCCCCGCCGATCCCGCAACATAGATCTGCCACCTGGCCCGCGGCGCCGTAGCGTCCGGACCGGTGCCGCGCCACAACCTCCGCGGACGCCTGCTCCAGGCCGGGCCGGGTGAAGAACATCTCCATGGCCCGGCTGAACTTTGGCCGTGCCCGCAGCCGCAGCTCATGCTGGGCCAGCGCGTCGACGACAAGATCGGCGGGGTAACGCGCCCGCAATTGCGTGCCGAGCCGCAACGCCGTATCCGCAGGCACCGGATACCCAGGCACCGGATACCCAGGCGTCGTATCCGCAGGCGTCGTGCCCGCAGGCATCGTGCCCGCAGGCGTCGTATCCGCAGGCACTGCCTCCGCCGCAAGATAATCGAGTAGCTCGCGGCCCTGCGGGGTCAGCAGGGCTTCGAAGCGTTCCACGCTCACTTCAGCCCGTCCTCCTCTGCCAAGACCAATAAAGTACCGATCTCAGGCCGGTTCGCTCGCCGCCGGGATGGTCGCTGAACCGGATCGTGCTTCCCAATGGGGCTGGCTGCAGAATGCGAGCGTGTTCTCGCGCGTGCTATAACGTGCCATGAGCGAGCCGCCTGAGGAAGCCCAGCAGGGCCTGCCACGCCAGCCAAGGAAAGCCGAGGACTTCGACGCCTCCTATGCGGGCACGCCGCCGTGGGACATCGGGCGCCCCCAGGCCGCGTTCCTCCGGCTGGCCGAGTCCGGCCTGATAACGGGACGAGTCCTCGACGCTGGCTGCGGTACAGGAGAGCATGCGCTCATGTGCGCGAGCCTGGGCCTGGAAACCACGGGAATCGACGCGGCACCGACGGCCATCGGGCTAGCGAAACGCAAGGCCAGGGAACGCAAGCTGGATGTCCGCTTTGCGGTGTGGGATGCGTTCGATCTGGCTGCGCTTGGCGAGCAGTACGACACGGTTATTGACAGTGGCCTCTTCCACACCTTCGCCGATGATGACCGCTGCCTCCTCGTGCAGAGCCTGCGCGCTGCGACTGTGCCGGGCGGCCGTTACTACCTGCTGTGCTTCACCGATCAGCAGCCCGGTGACTGGGGTCCGCGGCGAGTCAGCCAGGGCGAGATCCGGGCAAGCTTCGCCGATGGCTGGCGCGTCGAGGAGATCGAGGCCGCCACGTTCGAGGTCACTCTGGGCCCCGGCAGCCCGGCCGGGGGCGACGGTGCGCTCGCCTGGCTGGCGACGATCACCCGGACCTGATGCCAGTGGCGGCCGGCCGTGCCAGTGGCGGACGGCCGGCCCCGGACCGTAGCATTCAGTGCCATGGGATTCCCTTGACTGTGACTTAGCCCTGCGGCACGTGGGCCGCCTTCCCCTTCTGACCTGGCCGGTTAGACGAGGAAGGACAGCACGTGACACGCAACACATCAGGTTCCTGCGCGAGCTCGGCCGGACGGTCCGCGCTGGCCGGGGCATCGGTGCTCGCGGCGGCACTCGCCGTCGAGCTTGCCGATGAGCTGGTCGACGGCACCAAAGGCGCGGCGATGCCGCTGATCCGGCATGACCTGGCGCTGAGCTACGGGCAGATTGGCCTGCTCGCGTCGGTTCCGCTGCTGCTCGGAAGCCTGCTGGAACTACCCCTCGGGGCCGTGGCCGGCCACGGCCGGCGGCGGCGGATAGCCGTCCTGGCCGGCGGCGCGGTGTTCGTCGCCTCGCTGGCCGGGGTCGCCACGGCAGGCTCGTTCGCTGCGCTGCTCGTCGCGTTCGTGATCTTCTTCCCGGCCTCCGGGGCCTTCGTCAGCCTGACGCAGTCCGGCCTGATGGACGCCGATCCTGCCCGGCAGGAACGGCACATGGCCCGCTGGAACCTGGCCGGATCGGCGGGCGCGGTCGCCGGGCCGTTCCTGCTCATCGCCGTGCTGGCCGCCGGAGGCAGCTGGCGGACGGCATATCTGGTGCTCGCCTGCTGCGCCGTGCTGGCCTGGCTGGGCGTGGCAAGCAGCGGCCGGCGCCCCGTCACGCCACCGGCGGCTGACAGCCCCGGCGCCGCGGAACGGGCAGCCGAAACGGAACGGGGTGGCGCCACGCGACAGGTACGTACCGCCCTTCAGCAGAACGGGGTAATCCGCTGGCTCGTCCTGCTCCAGGTATCCGACCTGCTGCTTGATGTACTGACCGGGTTCCTGGCTATCTACCTCGTCGACGTCGTCCATGCGACGCCCGCCGAGGCGGCGCTCGGCGTCGCCATCCGGCTGGCGGCCGGGCTGGCCGGGGACGTCGCGTTCGTCCGCGTGCTGGAACGGACGGCCGGGCTCAGGGTGCTCGCGCCGAGCGTTGCCGCGGCGGCCGTGCTTTACCCGGGCTTCCTGCTGGTCCCGGGGCTATGGCCCAAGCTCGCCGTCCTCGCCGGGCTGAGCATTGCCACCGCGCCCTGGTATCCGGTGCTGCAGGCCGGGCTCTACGGCAGCCTGCCTGGCCAGAGCGGCGTCGCGGTGTCTCTCGCTAGTGCGGCCGGCCTGGCCGGGGGCGCAGGCCCGCTGACCGTCGGTTTCCTGGCCGAGCGCTTCGGGCTAGCCTGGGCGCTGGCCTGCCTCATCATCGCCCCGGTATGCCTGCTCGTCGGGCTGCGCAGGCGGTAGCGTTCCCCGGGCTGCGGATCAGCGAGTGCGTGACGGCCGGCGCCGGTTACTGCGTATAGCCAAAATAGGACTGGCATTCCGGCAGCCCGCTGATCTCGACGGGGGTAGCCCGGTGGGCCTCCCAGGCGGCCCGGTCCAGACGCAGCCGGCGTGACATGACCGGGCGGCCGCGGACGGCATAGTGCTCGACGCCGTCGTCGGCGTAGCCGAGCTTGCGGGATACGGCCAGCGAGGCGGTGTTGTCCTCGAAGGCGGCAGAAGTGGCGTACCGGGCGCCGAGACCCGCGAACGCGAGGTGCAGCACGGCGGCTCGCATCTCGGTGCCGATGCCCTGGCCCTGATGGTCCCGGCCGACCCAGGAGCCGGTGCTGACCTCGCGCAGTACCGCGTAGTCGTGGCCTTCCATGCCTTGCGAGGCGACGACCGCGCCGTCCCGGACTGCGACCAGGTTCAGCGACCAGTCAGCTGGCTGCCACGCCCCCCACTGCCTCCAGTGATACTGCAGGGTGCTCTGCGCCCGTTCGGCTGGACCGGCATCGGTCCAGGTGTTCGTGAACGGCTGCACGGCGGGATCGTGCACCCCCCGAGCGGCCAGCCCGGCGAGCGCCTGGAGGTCAGCCAGCGTGGGCCACCGCAGCTCCAGCCGGGGGGTGGCCAGTCGCAGGCCGGCCAGCGGCCAGTAGGGCGTTGTCATGCCTTTGATTCTGCGGGATACCGGCGCTCATCCGAAACAGATTATCGGCGCACGTGCGCTCGGAGCGGCTCCCGCTGGCGGCGGAGTCACTCCAGCCAGCGCCGGTGGCCGCCACCAGCCGCGGCAGCCGGCCTGGCAGTGCGAAAACGGCAGCGGCACCCCCGTGTCGTACGGGGATGCCGCTGCCGTCAGTCGCCGAAGGCCCTTAGAAAGCGGGGCCTGGCTCCAGGGTGAACTGCTGGAAGTCCTGCACCAGCCCGCCACTCGGGTTCTCGCGGGCGACGCCCAGCTGGTTGGTCGGGTGGTGACTGCCGGTGTCGACAGTCAGCGCCAGCGGGTGCGTGCTCCAGGTGTCGCTGGCAGCGACCCATGGGCAGTAGTTGCCGTAGTCACGGCAGTCGCCGCCGAGGCCCTGTGCAGCGTCCCCGACGAACAGGTCGCGGGTGCTTTCGCCACAAGGGACCAGGGTGAGCGGCTGCGAGAGGGCCTTCACGATCAATCCCGCGCACAGACCGGTTTGGTTGCTGTCCGGCGCGAAGTTCATCTCGAAGACGTTCCAGTAATCCGGGTAGTTGAGGCAGACGTACGAGTCCGGGTTGAGTCCGGAGCCACTGTCGCCGTCGTTCGGGCAGAACTGGCCCAGGAAGCCCACGAAGCCGGCTTCGAAGTCCTCGTTGACCCGTGCGTTGCCGGCCCGGCGAAGGTTGAGGGCATTTCCGGTTGCGCCGCCAACGGCATTCTGGATCGAGTTCGTCCCCAGCAGCTCGCTGGAGAGGTCGATGCAGAGGTCACCGCAGACCGTGGTCGCATTCTTGATCTGCGGACCCGTGGATGCGCTGGCGACGCCGGCCGTCGCGAGCCCGAGGGTCGTCGTGATGGCCGCAGTTGCCGCCAGCACGCAGAGCCCCCCTTTGAAGCGGTTGCGCATAATGATTCCTTCCTGTGGTTGCTCGGGCCGGCCACCATGCTCAGGTGGCCTGGGCGGTCAAGCCCTGGCCGGCCGCGGCTGACGACGATGTCGGCTGTTACTGCTTGTGATCCCGCCTCTGTCAGTCAGTGGCGACACCGTACCATGCGTAGTCACTCGATTACTCGTTGCTTACAAAGTCACATGGCGTGGCGACTCGATGACTTTCAGGCACACATGAACATGACGTGCGGTCCGCTAGTTCGGTTGACCGAGTTCAGCGAATTTAGCGAATTTATTTTGCACCCGGAGTACGCTAGAAAAAAATGTCAGAATTTACCATGGTTTAATCATCTGCATATCACCCGATATAGGGCTTCACGACGATATGCATTTTCTCATGAGAAATGCTAGTACAAGATCACGTAACATTTAATGTAGTACGCAATCAGGCCTAGATATCACATAGCCGGCATATAGATGACGTCGTCTGGGCTCGTCCGGGACCGGCGAGCGCGTGATCACGCGCCGAACAAGCGGAATCGTGCGAGCGGTCAAGCTCAGCCAAGTGGGCTCCATGTCCAGTTTGCCGGATTCGTCCCCAGAAGCTGCAGGTGGAGAGTGAAGATCTCGAAGGCAGCCAGGGCTCCGTGTTCGCTGCGTAAGATGCAGATGAGCACGCACAGGCCATCGGCATCGGGTGCCCGAGCTCGCTGCCCGGCAGCCGGGACCACGCAGACTTGACGTGGATTGCCGACGACTTTTGTCGCGGTTGACGGCCCGCTGCCGAGACTGGCCGTGCGAGTAGAAATAGCACGAGCTACGCCGATTAGCCGGGCCAGTCGTAAAGTCGGAAGAGGGCACATCGGCGCCGCGCAGGGCAACGGCATAATTGCCCGCCAGCAGGACGCCAGCGTCCGGCAAGAAGCGCACGGAGGTCAAATGCGTGCGGCAGCCCGCCGGTTGCCCGCGGGCCGGAATTCCGCGGATTTTCCTTAACGGATGACCCGGCGTAACTCCGCGTTACCGAGGTCTCGCCGGACCGGGTCCAGCCTGACCGCAGCTTGCCGGATCGGGGCCAGCCTGACGGCAGGTTGCCTGCGCGGCGCGCCTGACCGCGGCATGCCGGAGCGGCGGCGTGCCTGAGTCGAGCGACTGAGCGGCGCGTGCCCTGAGGTGGCGGACTGCCCGGTCAGGCGCGCGCCGCCCACGTCACGCGGTCGCGGCGGGATGCCCGGCCGCCTCCTGGCCGTCGTCCGCCGGGCCAGGCATGTCATAGGTAGTGATGACCTTGTCCGACGAGCTGGCCAGGCTCTTCTTCACCGAGTCGAGAATCGTCAGCCCCTGGCCGACCAGGCCGGCGGCGATCTCACTCAGGCCGTCCGCGCCGTTCAGCACGCTCAGGTTCGCGCCGGCCAGGCCGCCTGCCGCCTCCCGCACGATCTGCGGCAGCTGATCGATGAGCATCCGGTCCAGGGCTATCCGCTGGTGCGAGGCCGCTGCCTCTGCCTGGAACTTGACTCGCTGAGCATCGGCCTGCGCGAGGATGCGCACTTTCTCGGCTTCGGCCTCGGCCGGCCTGATTACCTCAGCGACCAGCTGGCGCTGCCGCAGCTCGGCCTGCCGGTGTGCCAGCTCGGTCTGGGCGGCCAGAACCCCCATCGTCGCCTGCGCCTGCGCGAGCGGGCCGGCCTGCGCGGCCTCGGCCTGCGCCTTGTCAATCTCCGCCTTGTATTGCGCCTGCACCACGGAGGTCTGCCTGGCGTACTCCGCCTGCGCGCGCTGTGACTGCTGCTGGGCCTCGGCTGAGGCCTGGTTTGCCTGGGCCTGCGCGATCTGCGCTTGCCGCTGGATCGCGGCGTTGTGCGGCGCGGCCATCGCCTCGATGTAGCCGGAGTTCATGTCGTCGATGGACTGAATCTGCAGCGAGTCGACGGTGAGGCCGATCTTGACCATCTCCGCCTTGGAGCCATCGAGCACCTCGCTAGCCAGTTTCTGCCGCTCGGTGACGATCTCCTCGACCGTCATCGAGCCGATGATGGAGCGCAGGTGCCCGGCAAAAATGCGTCCGGTCAGCGTCGACATCTGGTCCTGGTCGGAAAGGAACCGCTGGCCTGCGTTGACGATGCTCTCCCCATCGTTGCCGACCTTGAAAGCGATGACGGCGCGGACTTGCAGGGAGATGCCCTGCCGGGTGACGCAGGTCTCGGCAACCTCGGACTCGCACATGGCAAGTGTCAGGAATCGAGTTTTACGGATAAACGGGACAATAAATGCGCCATGGCCTGTCACAACGCGGAACGGCGAGCCGTCGCGACCGTATCTGCCGCCGGAGACCAGCATGGCCTCGTCAGGTGCTGGAACGCGGTAACCGAACATCTTTCCTCCAAGCGAGTCGCCGGGGTGCTACCCCCGTGCCTTCATTGCCTGCCAGTCTCATCAGCTGCACTGCTTGCCAGTTCTTGCGCTATAAGGTCCACTGCTGCCGGCCTCGCCAGGTTCGCTGCCGCCGGCCCATCCGGTCGCTGCTGCCGGCCTCGCAGGTTCACGGCTGAACAGCCACATCCGGAAAGGGGTCTAGCGGGTCGGTCCACTCGCTGACGTCGACGGACCTGGCGCCGCGGGATTCGATGACCAGGACCGTGGCGCCCTTAGGTATCGGAGCGGGCGACCAGGCGATGTAGGCCTCTGATCCGCCACGGATACTGACCAGCACTTCCCCCGGCCCCTTCGGCCCGCGTGTGCCGATAAGGAGGACGCCGATAGATCCGATCACTGAAACTTCCCGAGGCACTGGCAGCCACTCCTCATACCACCCCAGACCTGGGTGCTCAGACTATCCCCGTCTCCGGCATCCGGCGACTGCCGCTGCCGCGGCCCCGGAAGCGGGCACAGAACCAGCCGGGAATCCAGGGCAGGACGGGCCTGAGCTCAGGGCAGCCCGGAGGTCCAGGGACGGGCCGGAAGCGTAGGGCGGGCCGGAATAGCGCTGCGGCCGGGCCTGTTCACTCCCCCGTCGGTGTGCGTGTCCCCCGGGCTGCAATTACTGCCTTCGCGGAATACCGTTCGGCTGGAGCCGCGTTGCGCCACTCGCCGAGAGGCGACCGCGCACCGGCATCGGGCACGCCCTCGCCAGCGCAGCTATAGCTGACGGGGGCGCTGTCATTCCCGGATACGGAACGCATTCCCGGATAAGGGACGACTGCGGGCAAGGTGAACGTGCAGGCACCGGCAGGACAGGAGGGCACGTGACCCGAAATCGTGGTGGACCAGGCTGGTCAACGCCATCGCGCCCATCGTCACCACACCCGACACTGCCGCCACAGTCGTTCACCGTCATCGAGACGGCAATGACTAGCCAGTAGCCGATCACGACGGACGCGCTCCGGGGGATCGGGAAGGCCACGGGACCGGACGGCGTTGACGCTGGCGCGGGCAGGCACTAACGGACGATGAGCTGGCCCGCCCACGGCGGCCGCTGCCGCCGCGGGTGATCTCGCAGATTGCGGAAAGGCTGACTGTTCCATGGCTGATGTCCTGCCGGACACCTCGAAGATGACGCTGGACGACCCGTTCGCCGTGCTGTCCGGACCGCTGGCGGGGACGTCCCGGCTGCAGCTGGAGGTCGTCGACTCCGGGCCGCTCACCCCGCATATGCACCGGCTGCGGATGACGGCACCGCAGCTTGCCGGTTTCGGCTATGTCCCCGGCCAGGATGTGATGCTGCTCGTCGACGTCGAGGGAAACCGCCCGGTCCGCCGGCGCTACACCATCCGCGCGCTGGAGGAGGCCAGCCGGCTGCTGACACTCGACGTGGTCCTGCACGGGGATGGTCCCGGTGAGCGCTGGGTGCGGGCCACGCGCCCGGGTGACAGGATCGAGGGGATCGGGCCCCGGGGGAAGATCACGACGGCGGAAGGTGCGGACTGGCATCTTTTCGCCGGCGACGACTCGGCGCTGCCCGCGATCTTCGCGATGGCCGAGTCACTGCCCGGCGGCACCCCGGTACGGGTGCTGCTGGAGATTCCCGGACCCGAGGATGAGCAGGACCTGCACGCGGAAGCAAGCACGCAGGTCACCTGGCTGCACCGGGGTGACGGGCTTGCAGGCGAGCCGGAAGCGCTGGCCGCCGCGGCCGGCCAGGTGCCGCTGCCGGCCGGCCACGGCCACGCCTACCTGCTCGGCGAGGCAAAGGTCGTTTCGCGGCTCCGCGAGGTGCTGGCGGCACGTGGGCTCGAACCGGATCAGGTCTCCCCGAAGGCCTACTGGGGCCGCGGGCGGGCGAACGCCAGTCATGGCGAGCCGGCCAGGGACGCCTGACGCCGCGGGACGGGCCGGGAGTCAGCCGGCCAGGGACGCCTGACGCCGCGGGACGGGCCGGGCGGACGCTGACGCCGCGGGCGGGCAGCACGCCGCTCAGCCGAGGACGGCCGGCCATCGCTCGCCGGTGGCCACGCGGATCTCCGCCGGGCGCGGCAGCGCTATCTGGGCGCCCCGCCGGGTGGTCGCCGTGGCTCCCGCGGCACACGCGGCCCGCAGCGCCGCGGCCGGGCTCACCCCCGCCGCCAGCGTCACGCTGAGCGCGGCCACGAACGCGTCACCGGCCCCTACGCTGTCCACGCTGCGGACCCGGAATCCGGGCACCGATTCGGCCCCGGCTGCGCCAGCCAGCACGGCTCCCTGCGATCCCGCCGTGATCACCGCATGGCGCGCGCCGTTGGCGGCCAGCTCGGCAGCCGCGCTGGCCGCATCCCGCAGGCCAGCCACGGTTCTTCCCAGGATCGCGGAAGCCTCTGACTCGTTGACCACCAGCCAGTCAACCCCGGCCGAGAGCAGCGACGCCGCTGCCCGCGGCACCGGCGCGAGGTTGAGCAGGCACGCCGCTGCCTGGTCGCCGGCGCTAGCGAGCACCGCGGCGAGGACCTCCGCCGGGATCTCGGCGGAGAGCACCAGAATGTCGGCGGGGCCGGAGAGCGCGGCTGCGGCCTCTTGCCCCCCCGCCTGGCCGTTCGCCCCGGGCGCGACCGTGATCATGTTCTCTCCGGCGGCATCGACGGTGATCAGCGCCAGCCCGGTCACGCAGCCAGGCACCGTGCGCACCGGCGCCAGGTCGACGTCCTCGGCCCTGAGCGCAGCCATGATCTGGCTACCGAACTCGTCCTCGCCCACGCAGCCGACCATCCGCACCAGGCCGCCAAGCCGCGCGGCGGCGATCGCCTGATTCGCGCCCTTTCCGCCGGGTGCGATGACCGCCCCGGCACCCAGGATCGTCTCGCCCGGTCCGGGCAGCCGGCTGACCGAGACCGAGATATCCATGTTCAGGCTGCCAACGACGGTCAGCCGGGGTCGCCTCGGCATATTCCTCCTTGCCGCCTTGCCCTGCCCTGCCCTGCTGTCACGATAAGCCGGAACCGGCCGGCTCTCGCTGCGGTATCTGCCCGCCCAGTACATGTCCCGCGGGCCGAGATCCTGGCCGGTGACATGCGCGATGCTCGTGCGCGCTTCCTGCGCAGTCACCTGTTCGGCCACTGGCAGGTCCGCGCGCTCGTAGTCGGGTTCGGCCCTGGCCGCGAGCAGCCTCGCTATCTGGCTCTGCGGTATGTCCAGAAGGTATGGAAATCAGAACCGAGCCTGCCCAATCTGATAACGGCGCCCCCGGCCGAGGGGAAAGGAAGGAACGGGAGCCAGTCCCGGCGAATACCTCGGCCCGGACCCGTCCGTGCCGGGATGTCCGGGTCTTCGGGGCGGTGCCGCAGCGCGCTGAGCAGAAGGCGTCCCGCCGATCGGAACCAGGACCAGGGAGACGCAAGGGCAACTGCAGGTTCTTTCTCAATATCAGCAAAGCTGATCCATAATTGGACGACCTGCTTTCGATCGGCGCCGGAGGGAGTGCATCCCGTGACATCTGGGATTACCACCGAGATCTCTGCGCTCCTGTCAAACACCTCGGCCCGGACGCTGCTCCTGGGGATCGACAAGACCGGGCGCATCATCCAGCATGATCGCAATGCAGCGGATATCCTCGCCTATCCTCGCGACGCCCTGCTCGGCGTCGAGTTCAGTAACCTGGTTGTCGGCCCCACCGGATATGACGAGGCGCTGGATGGCCTGCTCAGCGCCGCCCTGGCTGATCGCGAAGGCACTGCGGTCCTGACGCTGCGGACGGGTAAGGGCGAGCTTGCCGACTCGGTGGTCACCATGCAGCCGATGCGGTCGAGCGATCCCCATCTCGCCGCCCTGGCTGTCGTGCGCATCCCGGGACCATCGGAAGGGCGGTTTCTCGATCCCGCGGTGATGCGCCGCGCCCTGCTCGACGGTGCCTTCAAGCGAATCGGCGGGGCGCTCGATATCGATCAGCTGGCACGCGAGTTCGTCAATATTGCGGTCCCCCATTTCTGCAACTCGGCGGGGCTGCTGGTGCTGGAGAGTCTGGTGAGCGGCGACGAGCTTCCGGTGAACTCCCCGGACGGATCGCATCTGCTCCGGCGGCTAGCCGTCGCGCACGATGACGCCGATCCGGGCTGGGACTCGGCGTTCCCTACCGGCGAGATCCTCCGCTACCCGCCGGGCACCCCCTATACGCAGTGCATGGACTCCGGCGCCCCGGTGCGCGAGTCCAGGCTCGGCGATGACAACGCCACCCGGATCGCCACGTCCTGGCTGCGCGGGCCGGTCGCGCGGCTCCTGTCCGGCACCTCGATGCTGCTGCTGCCGCTGGTGGCCAGAGACGTCACGCTCGGGTTCCTCGTCTGCGTCCGCACCGAGGGCTACCGCAGGTTTGACGCCTACGACACCGAGATCGGCATGGAGTTCGCGTCCCGCTCGGCGATCTTCATCGATAACGCCCGCCGCTACAGCAGGGAACGGGCAACCGCGCTCACCCTGCAGCGCAGCCTGCTGCCGACCGGGCTGTCCGCGCCGTCATCCGTCGAGGTACGCCACCGTTACCTGCCCGGCAGCAAGATGATCGAGGTGGGCGGCGACTGGTACGAGTCGATCGCCCTGCCGGGCGGCCGGGTCGCGCTGGTTGTCGGCGACGTGGCCGGGCACGGCGTGCAGGCCGCCGTCACGATGGGCCGGCTGCGGACCGCGATCCACACCCTTGCCATGCTCGAGCTGCCGCCCGCCCAGACCCTGCAGCTGCTCGACGAGCTGATGCGGGAACTTGGAGTACGCGAACCGCATTTCGCTACCTGCGTTTACGCGGTCTTCGACGCAGTTTCCGGGATTCTCGAGGTAGCGTCCGCCGGTCACCTCCCCCCGTTGCTTGTCCGGCCGGACGACACCATCGAGTTCCTCGATGTCTCGCCCTCGCCACCGCTCGGCGTCGGCTCTGGACCGATCCTGAGCAGGTCGATCAAGATCGACGATGGCAGCCTGCTGGTGCTCTATACCGACGGGCTAGTGGAGAACAGGACTCGCGACATCGACGAAGGCCTGCGGCTGCTTGGCGAGATCTTCGGCCCCGGCGCGGCCGCCCGGCCGCTGGAGGATCTCTGCCGGGCATCGCTGGCCGGCGTGTACGGCGATGACCAGCGTGACGACATCGCGCTGCTCATCGCGAGGCTGAGCCGGATCTCGCCGGACCGGCACGTCAGCTGGACGCTGCCGCCCGAGCTGACGTCGGCGCGGCGCGCGCGCGAGCTCATCCGGCGCCCGCTGAACCGCTGGAATATAGCCGACCTGATCCCCGTCACCGAGTTGCTTGTCTCCGAGCTCGTCACCAACGCGGTCAGGTATGCGCAGGGCGCGATCGAGCTGCGCCTGGTGCTGGAAGGCGGCCTGGTGTGCGAGGTGCTGGACAATTCGGCGGCGCTGCCCAGGCTCCGGTATCCGGGTAACGAGGATGAGCGCGGCCGGGGACTTCAGGTCGTCAGCCAGATGGCACAGCGCTGGGGCGCACGGCGGACCCCCGCCGGCAAGGTCGTCTGGTCCGAGCAGGCGCTCCCCCGCCATTGAGGCCCTGCCGCTGAGCCCCGGCCTCGATGTCGTGTCCGGCGTCGAGCAGGTCGCGCGGGCGGGCCAGGTCGTGTTCTGCGACTGCCTGATGAGCCGGGGAGAGTATCAGAGACAGGACGGCCAGAACATCGATATCCGCGGCGCGGCGTGAGCGCCTTACGCAGCGGTCCGCTCGCCGACCGGGCGTCGCCGCAGCGCCGGCTTTGTGACGGCGGGCGGGTTGTAGGCCATGTCGAGCTGGCCGACGTCGGTGCCGGGCGGGACGATCGCGTCGATGCGGTCGAGGATGTCGTCGCTCAGCACGACCCCGGCGCCGGCCAGCAGGTCGTCGAGGTGCTCCATCGTGCGCGGGCCGAGCAGGGCGGCGGTCACGCCGGGGTGCGCGATCACGAACGCGATCGCCAGGTGGGTCAGCGGCAGGCCGGCCTCTTCCGCGACCGGGATGAGCTGCTCCACGGCGTCGATGCGACGCGCGTCTTCCAGATGGCTGAAGTACTGGTGGCCGGAGCGGCGCAGGTCGGACTGCTGCCCCTTGCGTACCCGGCCAGTCAGCAGCCCCTGCGCCAGCGGGCTCCAGACGATGGTGCCCATGCCGTACCGCTCGGCGACGGGAAGGACATCGCGCTCGATGCTCCGGTCCAGAATCGAGTACGGCGGCTGCTCGCTCCGGAAGCGCACGAAGCCGCGGCGCTCGGCGATCCACTGCGCCTCGACCATGTCGACGGCCGGGAGCTTCGAGGTTCCGATCACGCGCACCTTGCCGCTGTGCACGAGATCGGAGAGCGCGGACAGGGTCTCCTCCATGTCCGTCTCCGGGTCGGGCCGGTGGTACTGATACAGGTCGATGTAGTCGGTCTGCAGCCGCCGCAGCGACTGCTCGACCTCGGCGATAATCCACCGGCGCGATGCACCCCGCCGGTTCGGGCCGCCCATGGGGTTGGAGAACTTCGTCGCGAGCACGACGTCGTCCCGGCGGCCCTTCAGCGCCTTGCCGATGATCTCTTCGGACTCGCCCGCGGAGTACACGTCGGCCGTGTCGACCAGGTTGATGCCGGCATCCAGGGCCCGGTGGATGATGCGGATCGAGTCCTCGTGGTCCGGGTTGCCCATGGCGCCGAACATCATGGTGCCGAGAGCGTACGGGCTGATCTGAATACCCGTGCGGCCGAGGGTTCGGTAGTGCATCGCTGATCTCCTTCTGGCGCCCGCGAGTGCCGTACAGTAAGAGAAGTGGGACGCTGTCCCGGTACGCCGGATCAATATACGGGACAGTGTCCCGTATAGCAAGGAGCTCACGGATGCCAAGGGCCGACGCGCAACGGAACATCGACGCGCTGCTCGCGGCCGCGAAAGAGGAATTCGCGGCCCGCGGCGTCAACGTGAACGTGCGTGCCATCGCCGCCCGGGCCGGCGTGGGCACCGCAACCCTGTACCGGCACTTCCCGCTGCGGTCGGATCTGATCACCGCGGTGTTCCATCGTGAGGTGGACGCATGCGCGGCCGAAGCCCCGAAGCTCGCCGCGGCGCACGACCCAGGCGATGCACTCGAACTGTGGATACAGCACTACGCGACGATGTTCATCATGACGAAACGCGGCCTCGCCGCCGCGCTGCACTTCGGAGACCCGGCATTCAAAGCCCTCCCCGCGTACTTCCAGCAGCAGCTCGGCCCGGTCCTCCAGACACTGCTCGACGCCGCCGTCGACGCCGGCGCCATCCGCGACGGCGTCGACCCCCTCGACCTGCTCGGCGCGGTCGGGAAACTCTGCATCCCCCCGGCGGGGACCGATGACAACTCTCGCGCGGACCGGATGATCGCCCTGCTCATCGACGGTCTGCGCTACGGCGCGAACGCGGTTCCCTTCGGAGAACATCCGCACCTGGACCAAGCGGGCCGCGGTAACTGAGACCAGGAGCATGATGGGCCGGAATCAGTGCGACAGGGCCGACTTATCAGAGACGGGACACGGCCGCTGAGGCCCCGTGGCTACTGGCCAGTGATTCGCCGCCAGTTGGGCACCGACGGATGCCGGCGGCCGGCCGGCCCGTCGCCGAAGACCCGCAGGATGTTGCCGGTGATCCGGCGGAGAATCGCCGACGCGCAGTGCCGGTCCCCGGCCCGGCGCCCCGGCCCGCCCCTGGCGCATCCGCTCCGGTCCCTGGTGAGCCCGGGAATCCAGTTAGTCGTCCCGGTGTCCAGCACTCCCGCGCCGCCGCGGGCATCGGTGTAGTACGTCATGTCCGAATAGAACGCCCCGATGTCCGTCTGGCCCATGCTCGCCGGGATCGGTGAGTGCGACAGGACCTGGACGTTGGCGGGATGGATCATCGCCACGTAGAAATGATCGACGTCCCCGGCGATGACCCCGGGCACCGTCGACCCGTCGTGCAGACCGGTGCCGCGGTACGCCCAGGACGAGGCGTCGGACACTACCAGGTGAGTCCGCAGGCCGGGCTCGAGGAAACCCGCGTACATTTCGCCGACGAAATCACTCTCCGGCCAGTCTGTCGGCGGCGACCCCCAGGTGTTGCCGGTGATATCGAGGGGGCTGGCCGTCCCGTCGAGCGGGTCCGCCTGCGCGTCCCGGTAGTCCACCTCCTCGCGGCCGCGCCCGAGCGGCGAGGACCGCAGCCGGACATGCCGCAGGATAGCGCTGGCCCCGAAGAACACGATGTTCATGCCACGGTCGCGGGCGGCCACGACAGCGGTCCGCCCGGAAAGTGACCAGCACTCGTCGTGGCCGAGGGAGAGCAGGACCCGGTGCCGCAGCAGGTAGCGCGGATGCTGGGCGATCGCCTGGTCCGTGGCGTAGGTCACGTCAAGGCCATGCTTCTCGGCGAACCGGACCAGCGGATACTCCAGTGACAGGAAGTTCCCTGACCCTTCCTCGGATCCATAGGGGCGGTCAAAGGACACAACGCGCGCCCTGGAGCACAGCGGATACTCCCTCGCCGGGCACTTCCCCAGGCCCTGGTAGTAGTCATAGCCCCCGTAGGGGTTCCACGCCTGCCAGGTAAGGACGTCGTTCTGCACCACGTAGGTGGCGGTGCTCGACGGGTCCCAGACGGTGAGCGGCACGTAGCTCTGCTGCCTGCCGCTGCCGACCAGCTTGATCAGATAGTCGCCCTGCACGAATGCGGCGGACACCGTGAAGGTGAGCGATTGCTTCCAGTTGTCGCACGACACCATATTTATCCCGGACGTAACCGGGCAGAACGGCTGCACCTTAGCCGCAACTTCAGCGGACTGCCATATCAGCCGGGCGCCTTTGCCCCGGTAATAGCCCATCCGGAATGCCTCGGCGCGGAAGGTCCGGGCGGCGGTCGTGACGTAGAGCGTCACCCGCTGGCCGCGGCGGGCATAGGTCCGGCTGGCGAATCCGGCGATGCTGCCCTTCGGGTGGCGGATCTTCCACGCGGTCGTCCCTGGCCGGTTATTCTCCGCGATAACCCACCGCGCTTCGATGCCGTCCGGCCCCGGCCGCGTCGCTGCCAGCGTCCAGGCGCCGTCCGGCGAGCGGCCCCCGTGCGGTCCGGTGCCGGCCCGGGTCACCGGAACCGGCTTTCCGTCCGGCGACACGGCCGGCGGGTGCGGGGCTTTGCCAGCCGCCGCGGCCACATCGCGCAGGCTATACCGGGTGAGCACAACGCCGGCCGTTACCGCTACCGCTAAAAGTATGATCGCGCCCACGCCCGCTGCACCCGCCCGGACTCCTGGCCGCCCGGGCCTGCCGCCATCCGGCCGGATCCTCTTATAAATGACTGACCCTCCTGCCTGCCGCTGCCCGGGAGTATTGACGCCGGCGTGGCATCAGCGCGGCGGAAGAGGGCAGCAAGGAAACGGGACCTGCCGTGCCCGATCAGGACGTCCATGATCTTCCGCGATCAGCACGTCATGATCTTCGTTTCCCCGATCCTATCGCCAGGCAAATCGAACAACAAAGAGTTCTCGATTCTTATTCGAGTTTGCCCTGGCTAACTGCCGGTGCAGTGAAAGATATGCCGGAGCGGGCAGCTAGCGACTGAGCCCGCGCATGGAGATAGCCAATAACATATATTCGCACGTATTTGACTTATATGTGCCTAGAGACGGCTCCTGGCGGATATTTACGTAAAAGCAGCTAATAGCTGATATGCGCATGAGCCGGCTAAGGACCGGGTAAGCTCCTCTCCATCTCTTCGGCCCGAACGAGGCGGCAGCGCATGCATCCGCGGACGCGGCTGGCCCGCCCGGGGACTCGACTGGCCCCGCGGACGCGGCTGGCGATGGCTGCGGCCGCAGCGGCGGCCGCGGCGGCCGCGGCCACGGCGGCCGTCTCCGTCACCGCCTGCGCGGCGCCGCCGCCGCGGCTGCTGCCCGGCGGCATCACCGCGCAGCGCTCGGCGCCAGCTGGCATCGCAGCGCATCACGGCGCCGAGCAGCGCTGGCTCGAGGCAGGCGCGGTGCCGGGCAGCACCCCGGCGCAGCGCCAGCTGGCCGAGGGCGCGCTGACCGACCTGCGGCTGCTGACCCGGCCCGACGGCGCAGTGGCCGCCGCCTGGTTCGGGCCCTGGAAGTTCGCCTGGCCCCGTGATTCGAGCTGGGTGGCGGCCGCGTTTGCCGCCACCGGCCATTTCGGCGACTCGCTGCGTATCCTGCGTTTCCTGGCCCGGGTGCAGGACCATTCCGGCACCTGGGCAGCCAAGTACACGCTGTCAGGAACGGCGGTGCTGACCGGGCCTGGAGTCGAGCTTGACGCGGACGGCTGGTTCCCCTGGGCCGTCTGGGTCTGGTACTCCGAGTACGGCGGCGGGTCCACGGCGCGCCGGGAACTGGCCAGCCTGTGGCCCGCCGTCCGCAGGGCGGCGGACGCGACCGCCGCATCGCTATCGCCAGCCGGCCTGCCGCCGCCATCCCCGGACTACTGGGAAGAGCAGACGAGCCAGCCGACGATCGGCACGGCCGCCCCGTTGCTCGCGGGCCTGCGCGCCGCCGCCCGGCTGGCGGCCAGCCTCGGGAACGCCGCCGGCGCGCGCCGCTGGACGGCAGCGGCTGCGCGGCTTGACCGGGGAATCCAGGCTGCGTACGGCCCGCAGTTCAATCGCTTCCCGAACGGGACGGGCGGTCCGGGCACGTGGCTGGCCCTCTTCGGTACCGCCCCCGGCGCGACCCGCGACGGGCTGTCGGCAGACTCCGTGCTGAACGGCCCCGATGCGGCAGTCACTTTTCTCGGCCCGCCGTTCGCGCCGCCCAGCGCGGCAGTGGATGCCGCGGTCGCGCGCGCGGCCAGGATCCTCACGCTGCCCGACGGCGGCATCCTGCCTGGCACCACCTGGCGGGGTGACCGCACCGTAGCGTGGACCCCAGCGACCGGGTTCTTCGCGCTCTACGACGCTGCGGCCGGCCACCAGGCCGCGGCGACGGCCTGGCTAAGCTGGCTGGCCGCGCACCGCACCGCAGACGGCGCACTGCCCGAGCAGGTCAACGGCAGCGGTCAGCCGGTATCCGTCGCCCCGCTGGCCTGGACCTGCGCCATCGTGCTGCTCGCGATGACGGCGATGCGGCACCCGCTGCCTGTCCCGTGAGCCTTCCATGATCCCGAAGGATTTGCGTCTCCCAGTGCGCCAGATCCTTCGGGATCATGAGGGCCGGGGCCCGCCGCGCCGCCCGCAGTGGCGTGCCCCAGGTCGCCGCCCGGGGGATGTCCTGCTGAATGGACAGCTTGCCGTGTTCTCGCAGCTAGCGACGCTGACGTGTTACGTCGTTATGGCCCGGCCAGCGTGATCAGGACATACGGTGCTATAAGGTATCCGGGATCTAGGGGGATCACTGCCATGCATACGGCGAATAACTTCAGCTACGGAGTGCTGACCCCGGTCTTCGGTTACGTCATGTCCAGCCTGGGCGTGTTCCTGAGCCTGCGCTGCGCGTCGCGGGGGCTGGCCTACTCGGGCGCCGCCCGCGCGCGGTGGCTGGTGCTGGCCGCCCTCTCGCTCGGCACCACCGGCATCTGGGTCATGCACTTCACCGCGATGCTGGGCTACACGATCTCCGGCGAGACGATCCGCTATAACGTGCCCGTCACCTTGCTGAGCATGGTCATCGCGGTGGCGGCGGCGGGCTTCGGGCTGCTCATGGCCGGATTCGGCCGCGGGCGCCGCGGCTGGCTGCTGGTCGGCGGCATCGTCATGGGCGCCGGCGTCGCGAGCGTGCACTACGTCGACATGGCGGGCATGCGGATGTCGTCGGGCATGAGTGATAACCGGGCGCTGCTCGCGCTCACCGTGCTCATCGCCATCGCGGGATCGACGTCGCTGCTCTGGGCGGTGCCGCGGCTGCGCGGCGCGTGGCCCGCGCTCGGCGTGGCCCTGATCGCGGGAGCCGTGGTCAGCGGCCTGCACTACACCGGCATGGCCGGGATGCGCCTCGTCTCCCCCGCGATGGGCGGCATGGCGGGCATGGCCACGGACGGCGCCACGGCCGGCGGCTTCCTGCTGCCGCTCATCATCGGGATCAGCATCATCGCGTTCGTGCTGACCGCGATCCTCACGCTGTCGCCGACCGCCGAGGAGATACGCGCCGAGGAGCAGCTGATGGACCGCATCGGTAAGCACCGGATGGCCAAGCAGCCGGGCCGGCCGCTGCCGCCCGGCGGCGGCGGCTCGCGGGCGCGGAGCAGCGGCGGCCAGGCCGGCCGCCCCGCCCGGGGCCAGGCCGCGGGCGGGCCGCCGACCGCCGGTTCCGTGTTTGCCCGCGCCGGAGCCGACGATCTCACTGCCCGGGGCTCCCGCTCGGACCCCAGCTCGCGGGGTAGATGACGCCCGTGGGCGCGGGGTAGATGACGCCCGTAGTCGCGGGGTAGGTCAGGTCGCCGCCCGGCGGATGTCCTGCTTGATGGACAGCTTGCCGTCCTGCATTATCCCGATCCGCTGCGCCCTGCGCGCGATCGAGCTGTCGTGAGTGACCAGGACCATGGTCAGCCCGAGGTCGCGCCAGAGCTTCTCCAGCAGCGTGATGATCTCGTCTCTGGTGCCCTCATCGAGGTTGCCTGTCGGCTCGTCGGCGAGCAGCACCTTGGGCTGCTTCACGAGGGCGCGGGCGACCGCGACGCGCTGCTGCTGGCCGCCGGACAGCTCTGAGGGCAGGTGCCGGAGGCGGTCGCCGAGCCCGAGGTCCGTCAGCGCCTCGGCGGCGCGGGCACGCCGTTTCGCCGCGGGCAGCCCGGCCGGCACCAGGGCGGTCTCCACGTTCTCCTGCGCGTTGAGCGTGGGCACCAGGTTGAAGGTCTGGAAGACGAACCCGATCGACGTGGCGCGCACCTTGGTGACCTGGCTTTCGCGCATAGTGGCCAGGTCCTGGCCGTCGAAGTCCACGATGCCGGCCGTCGGGCGGTCCAGCCCGCCGAGTATCTGCAGCAGGGTGCTCTTGCCGTGGCCGGTCGGGCCCTGGATGGCGAGCCATTCGCCGTCCTCTATCACCAGGTCGATCCCGCGCAGCGCGGCTACCGTACCGCGGTCCTTGCGGTAGTCCTTCGTCACGCCAGTGAGCTTGTACATGTGCTTCCCCTCTTCGAGGTCCGCGGTATCAGCCCGCACGTCCGGCCGGTGCCCGTCATTCGACCCTGGCCAGCGCGTCCGCCGGGCGGAGCCTGGCGGCCCGCCAGCCGCCGAACGTCCCGGCGATGAGGCCGCCGGCGATCGCCAGCACCACCGCCAGGACGATGACACCCAGCGTCACCGGAGCGGTCAGGTGCACAGTCACGGTGTGGCTGGCATCGGCGGCGAGCCGCCGGAAACCGCCGCCGCCCGGCGCCCCGCCGCCGAAACCGCCGCCGCCGGGTGCCCCGCCGCCGAACGCGCGCGCGCCGCCCGGTGTCGCGCTGCCGGTCGTCGGGCCGATAGACGCCGAAAGCGGGTGGGACAGCCGGGACACCAGCGTTGCGCCGAGGAACCCGAGCCCGACGCCGACGATGCCGCCGACCACGCCGATCACGATCGACTCGCCCATCACCTGGCTGATGACCCGCCGGCTCCGCCAGCCGAGTGCCTTGAGCGTGCCGAACTCCCTGACCCGGCGGGCTACCGCCGACATTGTCAGCAGGCTGGCCAGCAGGAACGCGGCGGCGAGCACGGCAATGGCCAGCCAGCGGCCGAGGTTGTTCGCCAGCGTCGACGTGCTGGCCAGCGAGCCGGTGACCTCATTGGCCAGGTCGCTGGAGTTGGTCACGGTGGCCTTGGGCATGAGCGCGGAGATTTCCTTTGATACGGCGGTGATGTCCGATGCGCTGCTTGCCGCCACGTAGACCGTATTCACCTCGTTCTTCATGCTGGCAAGGGCCTGCGCCCGGGCCAGCGGAATGTAGGCGTCCGAGACGCTGGCACCGGCCGGCACGCTGACGATCCCGACTACCTTGAAGCCCTTCTTGGCGATCGTGATCGAGGAGCCGACCTTGAGCTTGTCCTGTTTCGCATAGTCAGAATCCACGACCGCGACATTGGAGCTTGCGTCGGCCGCGGTGAAGGTCCGGCCGGCCGCGACCTTGCCGGAACTGAGCGGGCCAAGCTCGCCCTGGGACAGGTCAACGCCGGAGACGCTGAACGTCTTGGGGGTGAAAGCGCCGCGGAACCCGCCGCCGCCGCCGCCTCCGCCACCACCACCGCCAAAGCCGCCGCCGCCTCCGCTGGAGTTGATCGCCGGGATTTTCCCGGTGATCCTGGTGTCGGTGAGGGTCAGCCCGCCGGCGGCCGCCGCGACGTTGCGCAGCCCGGAGATCGCGGTCACCGACGAGGAGCTCAGTGTCCCGAGCCCGAAGTTGCCCAGGGTGTCGATGTCAATCTTGGTGCCCGCCGCGGGACGGGTGCTCGTGCCGGTCGCTCCCCTGAACCCGAACGAGCGGGGCCCGCCGGCCTGGGCCGCCGGGGCCTTCGTGACCGTCACGTCGGTGCCCACGCCGTACAGCGAGTGCAGCACGGTACTCTGCGCGTTCCGCACGCCAGTGGAAAGCGCCGTTACCGTGATGACCAGCCCGATTCCGACGGCAAGGCCGAACGCGATGAGAATCGCCTGGCGCATCCGGCGGCGCAGCTCGCGCCGCAGGTAGGTAAAGAACACGTGACCTCCTCAGGGTCGCGGACGGCCGCCGCGGCACGGACCGGGTGGCTACGGCCCGTGCCGGGCGCGCGCCAGGCGCGCAGGGAGGCACCTGGGGAGATCCTCACAGGTAAATCTGAATAGACCCTGAAAGAGTTCTGCAAAGTCACCGGGGCCCCGGCCCGCGGTTACCGGAATCCCGGGCCGCGATCAGGTGACTCTATGGCCGGGGAAACTGCCGAGCCGGGAACTGCGCGGCCGGGAACTGCGCGGCCGGGGAAACTGCCGGGCCGGGGATCGGCCGGTATACCTTCACGCCGTCGGCCTTGTAGTCGAACCGGAAGCCTGTCTCGTGCAGGTAGCGGATGCTGGGCAGAATCTGGCCGGTCCATCTCCACACAAGCACCCAGCCGATGCCGAGCCTGCGTGCGTCCAGCCGGGCTGCTGCCAGCTGCGCCGGAGTGCTCTGCTGCCCCTGCCCCGTGGCGATCAGCTGCACGAAGAACGCCTGCTTCTTTGTCGCGGCGACGGTCGGGGCCGGTACCCGGGACAGGAAGCCGACCGCACGCGGATGGCCGTCGGCGGTCGCCAGCACCTGCGCTTCCGGATCGAACTGGCCCCCGTAGGCACCAGTTCCGCCCCGCAGGCCGTACGGGACGTCAACGACGAGCGACCCTGAGTGGTCCGCGGCGATCGGCCGGTCGACGGCGGGCAGCGCGGTCGGCATCGACCCGATGCTGGGGTTGCCTGACCAGCCCGCCTCGAGGACTCCGAGTGCCAGGACGCAGATGATGGCGGGGGCCGCGTGATAGCGCAGCCAGTTCACCGCCGCGCCGGCCAGCAGGCCGGCCGGCACCATGCCGAGCATCAGGATCCGGCTCGCCTCCCTGAATCCCGCCAGCCCCGGGATGCGGACGAACCAGGTGTAGGGCATGACACCGGACACCCGCAAGCCGTTCAGCGTCTCGGCATCGGGGACGAAGATGTGCGTGCCGATCCGCAGTACCGGGCCAAGTGCCAGCGCGGCGCAGCCGAGCCACAGCAGCGCCAGCAGCCACGCGCTGCGCCGCCGCCAGGCTGCGAGCAGGCCGAGCATGACGAGCACGGTCAGCACCAGGCCATAGGTGGGGATCCCGTCGCCGGTCCGGGTGTGATCGATGAACCCGCCGAGGCCGGACAGCCCGAAGGCCGTCACCCGCGGGGAGAACTCGAACATCCTGGGAAAAATGACGCTGTTCCCGAGGTAGGAGAGGCCCAGGGCACGCGGCGGGATGGAGGCGCCGCCGGATCTCGTCTGCTGGGCGACGGCGATGATCTGCGGGCTGCCGACCACCAGCATGACCAGCACGGCCAGCGCGGCAGGCCACAGCTTCGCCGCTGCCGGCTGGCGCAGCAGCCATGGCAGCAGGGTAAGGCAGGTCAGGATGACCACCAGGACGGCCATCTCCTGGTCGGTCAGCAGGGCAGCCCCCACGACCAGCCCGAGAATAACTGCCCGGCGCCAGCCTGGCCGGCGGGTCAGCCGGATCGCGGCCTCCAGCGCGAGCGGCAGGAACAGCACTCCGGTCGCCAGGTTCAGGTGATACCAGGCCCGCCACGTCAGCATCGAGGAGAGGCCGAAGAACGCGCCCGCCGCGATCGCGCCTACCTGCGAGGGCAGCCACAGCCGGGCCACCCGGTACATCGCGTAGCACAGCAGGCCGGGCAGCACGATGGACAGGAAGTTGTAGGAGGCGCTCGGGCCGAACACGATGGTCACCGGCATCATCAGCACGCCCGGCAGCGGCATCAGGGCATGCAGGCCGAGCTGTGCCCCCGCCGGAGCGTCGATGTAGCGGGTGAACCACGGATTGCTCAGGTGCTCGACCTGGCGCGCGACCCACCAGAATCCCCATACGTAACTGCCCGCATCACGGGTGGCCGGCAGGCGGCCCGCCAGGTACGTGACGCGTGGCCAGCTCACCGCGATGCCGGCGGCGACGAAGCCGGCCAGGACCGCCAGGTGGACGGTGACCGGGTGCCGGGCCAGGGCGCGGGACCTGGATACCCCGGCCGGCGCCCTGCCGCCTGGCCCGGCATCGTCTAGCCCGGCAGCAGCTGGCCCGGCACCGTCTAGCCCGGCACCGTCTAGCCCGGCAGCATCTAGCCCGGCACCGTCTAGCCCGGCAGCATCTAGCCCGGCGGCCGGCGCGTGCCCGCTCGCCGCGGCAGCCGAGTCGTCGCGGTCAAGAGTCTGTGCCGTGCCGGGGGCCGGCGCGGCGGTGACCGCCTGTCCCTGCCGGTCACTGTCCGCCCCGTCCATCCGTTGCCTCGCTTAAATCGTGACACTGCCGCGTCTGGGCCCGTTCCTGCGCTTGTGCACTTTGCTTACAGCCGGCCCTCGCGGACAGCCTGCTCGATCCACGGAATGACCTCATCGAGCATCTCGCCGAGCGTGGTGGTGGCCTCATAGCCGAGCACCCGCCTGGCCTTCCCGACGTCAGGAACCCGCCTTCGCACGTCGTGCTCGTAGGGTTCCTCAGCCACGAAGCGGAACGGGACGTCCGGGCCCTTGATCTTCCGCCAGATAAGCCCGGCGAGCTCGAGCACGCTCGTGGACACCGCGGTGGACAGGTTGAAGTCGTCGTTGACCGTGGCCGGGTGCTGCAACGTGGCGACGATCCCGCGGGCCAGGTCACCGCCATAGGTGTAATGACGCACCTGATCGCCCTCGCCGAGGATGCGCAGCGGGTCCTGGCCCTTGAGCACTTTCTGCACGAGATCGGGCACGACATGCGACATGGCCAGCCGGACGTTTCCCGACAGCACCTCGGCCTGGCCAAGCGCCCGTCCCTCGCCGACGCCGACGCAGTTGAAGGGGCGCACGATCGTGTACGGCAGCTGGTACTGATCCCACGCGGCGCGGGCGAAGTACTCCACGGCGAGCTTCTGGAAGCCGTACGAGGAGAGCGGCGGTGCGATCCGCCGCTCGTCCCCCTCCCTGGACGGCCAGTGGTCAGTGCTCTCGTACACCATCGAGGAGCTGATATAGGTCATCTTCTGCAGCGTGCCGGACTTGCGGGCCCGCAATGCCGCGTCACAGCTCGACGCGATGATCCGCTCGTTGGTGGCGAGCAGATCGTAGGCATAGGCGTGGAAGTAGGAGATCCCGCCGATCATCGCCGCGCCCGCGATGAAGTGATCGCATCCCTGGAGCAGCTCGGCCAGCAGGTCGGCATCGCGCGCATCGCCCTCGACGAAATGGTGGTTCGGGTGGTCGTCGAAGCTGTGCTTGACCGGCCCGTACTTGGAGAAGTTGTCGACGCCGACCACGGTGTGGCCCCGGTCGAGCAACTCAGCCGTCACATAGCCGCCGATGAAGCCTGCCGATCCGGTGACAAGAACCTTCGCCACTAACGCTCCTCCGTCTCAGTACTCGCAGCTGGGCCGGTCAGCCGGACCGGCGCGGGAGCCTCGGCATCGCTACCGCGGCGCGCGGTCAGCTGCTCCAGGGTCAGCCGGGGGCCGAAGGCGAAGCGGTACCAGTGCAGGTAGCCGGGGAGCCACCGCACCAGTTCGAAACGCGACTCCCCGAACGAGCGGTCCAGCCAGATTGTCGGGATCTCGGCAACCGGGAGCCCCAGCCGGGTTGCCTTCGCGGTGAGCTCGAGGCCGATCTCGAATCCGGCCCGCGAGTCGATGCCGGCTTGCCGCACGAACCCGGTGGAGTACGCCTTGAAGCTGTTGGTGGCATCCCGGGTGCCGACCCGGGCGAACAGCCGGAGCGACTTGCCCGCCCACCTGGACAGCGTGCGCTTGAGCCGCGGGCCGCCGACCTTCTGGCCGCCCGGCATGTACCGCGACGCGGCGGCCACCGCGACCCCCCGTTCCACCAGCCGGGCCAGGTCATCGATCTGCCGCGGGTCGTCGCTGCCGTCGGCCATGGTAACCACCGTGACCGGCGAGAGCGCGCCGTCGAAACCGGCCCTGATCGCGTTCGCCGGGCCAGGGCCGTAGCCGTTGAGCACGCCGCGCACGCGCGGATCCGACGTGGCGGCCTTCTCGATATAGGGCACGGTGGTGTCGTCCGGCCGGTCGTAGACGACCAGCACCTCGCACGGCGAGGTCACCGCGGCCAGGACCCGGTCCAGGCAGGGCAGAATGGCCGCGCCCTCGTTGTAGACCGGAATCACGACGGTGATCTCCGGACTCATATCCGGGTGCCTCTTCCGGTCACGCCCCACAGATCCGCGACGGGCTTGTCAGTGATCAGATCGTGATACTCCGGATGAGGTGCTGCGACGATCAGCAGGTCTGCCCGCGCCAGCACCTCTTCGAGCGGGGTGAACCGCTCGTCGGCGATGTAGGGGTCGCAGCACAGGACCTCACTGGCCTTCAGAATCAGGATTTTGCGCAGCTTATAGGACAAACTCTCCCGCGAATCGTCACTGCCGGCCTTGAATCCCATTCCCAGGACTCCGACGGTCAGCGATGCGAGGTCGTAGCTGGCCTCCAGCCTGGAGACGACGTAGAGCGGGAGTCCCTCATTGATCAGCATAGCCGAGTGACCGAGCACGAAATTGTTCTGGTTGAATGCGGCGAGCTGCATCGTGTCCTTGAGCAGGCACGGGCCGGCCGCGAAACCCGGCCCCGGCATATCGGCCGCTCGCGGATAGTCGTGCCGGATTGCCCAGCGTATCCGCTCAAAGTCGAGTCCGTAATCATTCGCCATCATCCAGAACTGATTGGCAGTCGCGAATTTGATGTACCGCCAGGTGTTGGTGAACAGCTTGGCGAGCTCAGCCTCTTCGGGCTGCAGCCGGATGACCTCGTTAGTCAGGGTACGGAAGAACTTTTCCGCCCGGTCACCCGCGCGGTCGGTGCGGGCGCCGACGATTTGCGGCAGGTCGAACAATTCTGTCATCGCGTGCCCCTCGGCAATGCGCTCCGGACAGAATGCGATATCGACACCGATGTCGCGTTTGCTGAGCATGCGCTCGGTCAATGCGGTGACCGTGGGGTGAATGGTGCTGCGCAGGATGACGAGCTGCCCGTTGACGAGATGCTGGGCGCAACGGTCCAGGGCGGCGGGTACCGCCCCCAGATCCGGGTTGAGATGCTCGTCAACCGGGGTCCCCACGACGACAACGAGAACCTCGGCGGTACCGACAACCGCCGGATCGGTCGTCGCCAGGAGCCTGCCCTCCCGCACGGCCGCGCGCAGCGGCTCGTCAGCCCCTTCCTCGCTGAACGGCATGCGCGCACTATTGACAATATCTACCGCAGCCGCATTGAGGTCATAGAGCCGCACCGATAGGCCGCGGGACGCCAAGGCCACGCCCAAAGGGAGCCCGACGCGACCGCAGCCGCCAATGATCACCACGTCGGCCAGGAATGCGGGGGTGACACGCTGGTCCGTAGGCATATTGTTCCTCGTTCGAGCGCGGGCATAGTGTCATTGCCGGTACGGAACATGGCCGCGGTTTCCGCGGCCATGTTCCGTACCGCCTCGAAGGTCCGCAGGCACCGGATATCCCTGATTCCTTCCGACGCCGAAGTGTACCCAGCCCCGGCAGAACGGGAAAATCCATTACTTTACCGGGATACGGACATGGGATTCGCTTGACGTATGCCAATGCGGCGCTAATGACGGTACCGGCGCTGGTGCCGGTAGAGCATCAGCCAGATGTCGCTCGTCCGCCACTTGCGGGCCAGGCGGAAATGCAGGCCGCTGAGCAGCGGCAGCCGAACCGGCATGGCATCCTTGCGGACTTCGACAACCCAGACCCTGCGGACGCCCGCGAGCCGCAGCCGCACCGCGGGCGCGGGCAGGTACGTGCCTGCCAGGGTGCCGGACGGGATCGGCGCCTGGTCAAGGGCGATGTTGCGCAGGGCGGCCAGCCCGTCCGGATAGGCCGCCGCCATGTTTCTCGCGCCCGTGCTGGCGTACAGGACCGCGTCGCCCGGGCGCCTGGCGGCCGCCACGATGGCGTCGGCCCTCCGGATGTTGTCCCCGTGCGCGCCGTGCTGCCGGGCATCAAGCTGCGCGGGAAGGCCGACCAGTACCACCATGGCCAGCGCGATCGCGCCTGCCACCCGGCCGAGCGCGGCCAGTGCCGCCCCGGCGAGCAGGGCCAGCGCCGGCACGACGAACAGGACGTAGCGCAAGGTGTAGACAGGCTGGATCAGCGAGCCGGCCAGCAGCACCGCCGGCGGAAGCAGCAGCCAGGGCAGGCACAGCGCGGGCAGCGCGGCCGGCCAGTCGGCCGTGATCGCGGCCCGGCCGGCGGCCGCGCTCAGCAGGATGCCGCACGCGATGATCAGCAGGACGACGCCCGCCAGCGCCGGCGGGCCGGCCAGGTCCGCCAGGTTAGCCAGCGTGCCGGCGGCCGGCGTCTTGAGCCAGCTTTCCGGGGCGCGCTGCTGCCAGGCCAGCAGGAGCAGCGGGCTGACCACGGCGACCGCAGCGCCGGCCGCGGCAAGCCAGCCGGCCGCGGGCGACCGCCGGCCCGGCCGGGCCCTCGTGCGCCGGACGGCCAGCGCCACGGTCAGCCCGTGCGCGGGGATGAGCGTGAGGCCGAGGATGTTGACCAGGCCAAGGCAGGTCAGCGCCAGCCCGTAGGCGATCAGCCAGCCGCGCCGGGAGCCGCCCGCGCCGAGCAGCCGGACCAGCAGGTAGCTTGCCGCGGTGGCCAGCGCGGTAACCAGCGCATACGACCGCGCGTCCTGGCCGTACCAGCTGATCTCCGGCAGCACGGCGAAGACCAGCCCGGCGAAGAGCCCGGCACGGGGCGACACCAGCCGCCGCCCGATCGCGGCCACCCCGGCCGCCGCGGCCGCCATCGCCAGCGCAGACGGCAGCCGGGTGACCAGCTCACCGGTACCGCCGAACCGCACCACGACCCAGATGATCATGTAGTAGGCGCCGTGCACGGCATCGACGTTGCCCAGCATCCGGATCAGCTCGCCGAACGGGCGCCGCACCGCCGCCAGCGTCGCGCCCTCGTCCCGCCAGTACGACGGGCTCTGGATCTTCCAGAGCATGACCGCGAGCGTGACCACCGGCGGGACGGCCCGCGCCCACAGCGGGCCGGCCACGTAGCCGTCCGGCGGGCGCCGCGCGGCACCCGCCGTTTCCCCGGCTGGCCTGTCGAGGATGGCAGGCCGACCAGCTAACGACATGATCAGGATCCTCCCGGCACGTCAGATTGCGACGGGCGGGCAAGGAGTAACTACTGCCCGCAATCGGGAGGATACAAGAAGTGACGGCGTTAGGCGCCGCGCATCGCGCGAATCGACTCCTTCAGTGACCCCATCGTGGCGAGCACGGCGGAAGGCTCGTAGCCGCAGTGCGCCATGCAATTGGCGCACCGCGGGTCCTTGCCCCGGCCGTACGCGTCCCAGTCGGTGGTGTCGATCAGCTCGCGGTAGGTCTTCACGTAGCCGTCGGACATCAGGTAGCACGGCTTCTGCCAGCCGAGCAGCGAGTACGACGGGATACCCCATGCGGTGCAGCCGAAGTCGGCCTTGCCCTCCAGGAAGTCAAGGAACAGCGGGGAGTGGTTGAGCCGCCAGCGCTGCCGGTTGCCGTTGTCGAAGGCCTTGCGGAACAGCTCCCTCGTCTCGGTCACGCCGAGGAAGTGCTCCTGGTCCGGCGCCTTCTCGTACGCGTAGGCCGGCGAGATCATCATCTCGTCGACCTTCAGCTCGTCGTTGAGGTAGCTGAGCACGTCGATGACGGTCTGCGGCGTGTCGGTGTTGAAGAACGTGGTGTTCGTGGTGACCCGGAAGCCGCGCCGCTGGCATTCCCTGATCGCCGCGACCGCCTCGTCGAAGACGCCGTCTTTGCAGACCGACTCGTCATGCCGCTCCGCCAGCCCGTCGATGTGGACTGCCCAGGCGAAGTACCGCGACGGCTTGAACTTGTCCAGCTTCTTGGGGATCAGCAGCGCGTTCGTGCACAGGAAGACGTACTTCTTCCGCTTGATCAGCTCGGCGACGAGCACGTCGATCTGCGGGTGCATCAGCGGCTCGCCGCCGGCGATGGAAACCATCGGCGCGCCGCATTCCTCGATCGCGGCCAGCGCCTGCTCGACCGGCATCCGCTGCTTCAGCAGGCTGGCCGGCTGCTGGATCTTGCCGCAGCCCGCGCATTTCAGGTTGCACGCGTACAGCGGCTCGAGCTCGACGAGCAGCGGGAACTTCTCCCGGCGGGCCAGCTTCTGGCGCAGCAGGTAAGTCCCAACCCGCATGCTCTGGCGCAATGGCATAGTCATTATTGCCTTACCTCCTTGGGCAGGCCGAACCGGATATTCTCAGTGGCGATCACGCGCTCGCTGACCTCGACAGGGCCGAGGCCGCGCAGCGCGGCGACGATCTCCTCGACGATGGCCGGCGGCGCCGAGGCGCCGGCCGTGAGCCCGATCGTCGACACTCCAGCCAGCCAGCCGAGCTCGATGTCTTCGGCACCATCGATCAGGTAGGCGGGCCTGCCAGCCCGCTCCGCCGTTTCCACCAGGCGGCGCGAGTTGGAAGAGTTGGCCGACCCGGCGACCAGCACCAGGTCGGATTCGGCGGCTACGGCACGGACCGCGAGCTGCCTGTTGGTGGTGGCGTAGCAGATGTCATCGCTGCCGGGACCGCGGGCGGCCGGGAACCGCTCCAGCAACTCGCCGACGATTCCGCCCGCCTCGTCGGCCGACAGCGTGGTCTGCATCAGATAGGCAACTTTGCCGGGGTCCTCCGGGTGCAGGCTGGCTACGTCGGCCCCGTTCTGTATCAGGACAGTCGAATCGGGTGCCTCGCCCAGCGTGCCCTCTACCTCCTCGTGCCCGGCATGCCCGATCAGCGCGACCAGGTAGCCGTCAGCGGCGAACCGGCGGGCTTCCACGTGCACCTTGGAGACCAGCGGGCAGGTGGCGTCGATGGCGTCCAGCCCGCGCCGCGCCGCCTCGTCCCGCACCGCCGGCGATACGCCGTGCGCGGAGAACACCACCCTGGCACCGTCGGGAACCTCGCTCAGCTCGTCCACGAAGATCGCGCCGCTGCGTTCCAGGCCGGCCACGACATGGGTGTTGTGCACGATCTGCTTGCGCACGTACACCGGCGCTCCGTGCTGCTCCAGCGACCGCTCGACGATCTCGATGGCCCGTTCCACCCCGGCGCAAAAGGACCGCGGCCCGGCCAGCACGACCCGCCGCCGGCCGGCCGCCGCTGCCCACCGCGCGAGCGCGGGCGCGGCGAGCCGCAGTGACCGCAGCGCGGCGACGCCGCCGGCCAGGCCCGCCGGGCTCAGCAGCGGCCGCTGCGGCGTGTCCGACACGGCCCTGACCACGATGGCGGGCCGGCCGTCGGCCGCGGCGAGCAGCGCAGCCGACTCCATGTCGGCGAGCAGTGCCCCGGTGCGCGCGAGCCGCTCCCGCTCGGCGCCGTGCACCAGCTGGCTGACGGTGACGATCTGGCCGGCCTCGGCACGCAGCCCGGCCCGCCGCAGCTCGCCGGCCAGCAACGGGGCCGACGGGCAGCTGATCACTGCCCCCGTGCCGCTGACCTGCGTGCCAACCACCAGGTCACCGGGCGACAGGTCCGCGGACAGGCCACCCCCGGTACCGGCGATCGCCAGCATTTCAAACGGGCCAGAGCGGAGCTTCGCCGCCTCGGCTGCGGATTTCCGCGGCCCGTAGCCGGTCTGCCGGACGTCGCCGTCGGCGCCGATGCCGCGGCGGACGGCTCGCGCCTCGAGCCGCAGCGGCGAGCAGACGAGCAGCCGGCTCATCGCGTTCCTCCCGTCTGCCTGGCGGGCCTGCCCGCGGTCGCGGCAGGCCGGCTCATCGGTCACCGGCCAGGTAGCGGCCCAGCGCGCTGACCGGGAAGACCAGCCGGTACAGGTGATAGTTGATGTAGAAGTCACCGGGGAACCCGGTGCCGGTGTACTGCGGCTCGTCCCAGGTACCGTCGGGCCGCTGATGATCGGCCAGCCAGCGGACGCCGCGCTCGACGCAGGCTGCGCCATCCCCGCCCCCGGCGGCCCCGCCCCCGGCGGCCTCGCCGGCGGCGAGCAGCGCGAGCAGCGCCCACGCCGTCTGCGAGGCCGTCGACTCGCCGCGGCCCGCCAGGCCCGGGTCGTCGTAGGACCGCATGTCCTCACCCCAGCCGCCGTCGCGGTTCTGGTGCTCCCCGAGCCAGCGGACGGCACGCCTGATCGCCGGCTTGCCGGGCAGCACGCCCGCCGCGATCAGCGCGGGCACGACCGCGCCGGTCCCGTACACGTAGTTCGCCCCCCACCGGCCGAACCAGGATCCGTCGTCCTCCTGCGCCCGCAGCAGCCAGGCCACGCCGCGGCGCACCGCCACGTGGCCGGCCATGCCCTCCGCGGCGAGCGCCTCCACCGTGTGCGCGGTGACATCCGCGGACGGCGGGTCGATCACCGCGCCGAAGTCGCAGAACGGCAGCTTGGTCACGATCTTCCTGGTGTTGTCCGCGTCGAACGCGCCCCAGCCGCCGTCCTTTGACTGCATGCCGATCAGCCAGCGGACGCCGCGCGCGATGGCCGCGGCGGACCTGGGATCGGCGGACGGGGCGACCCGGCGGAGCGCGAGCAGGACCTCGGCGGTGTCGTCGATGTCCGGGTAGCCGTCGTTGTCGAACTCGAAGGCCCAGCCGCCAGGGCTGAGCCCGGGCCTGCGGGTCTGCCAGTCACCCGGCCCGCGGATCTCCTCATCGAGCACCCACCGGGCCGCTGACGCCAGGGCCGGATGGTCGGCCGGCAGGCCGGCGTCGGAAAGCGCGATCATCGCCAGCACGGTGTCCCAGACCGGCGACTGGCATGCCTCCAGCCGCCGGGTCCGGCCGCCGTCGCCGTCCGCCCAGATGGTGAACCGGTCCAGGCCGGCCAGGCCGCGCTTCAGCACGGGATGTTCCAGGCCGTAGCCGAGCAGGTGCAGCGCGATCAGCGAGTACACCCAGGGCGGCTGAATCCCGCCCCAGGAGCCGTCGGACTCCTGCCGGGCGATGATCCAGTCCGCGCAGCGCCGCATGGCCGCGGTCCTGACCGCGCGCATCGGCCCTTTCTCCGCGCCATGCCGCTGGTAGAGGTGCAGCACGCGGTCAAGCCCGCCGAAGAAGGCCGGCCAGCCGGGCCTGGCCGCCCGGCCGGCGGCCGGCGCCGGGGCGTCTCCCCCGGCGGGCCGCAGCTCGGGCAGGCCGAAGGGCAGCGGGCGGACCGGGCGCAGGGATCCGACCACGGTCAGCGGGACGATCGTCTGCCTGGCCCAGCAGGCCCAGTCATGCACGTTGAGCGGGAACCAGCCCGGCAGGTAGATCATCTCCGGCGGCATCACCGGGAGCTCGTCCCAGGACCACTCACCGAACAGGGCCAGCCAGATCCTGGTGAATACCCGCGTCGCCGGAATGCCGCCGGCCGCGCGGATCCAGCCGGCCGCCATGGCCATGTGACTGGCATCCGGCGAATCGCCGGCCAGCCGCAGCGCGACGTACGCCTCGACGGTGGTGGAAAGGTCCGCGTCGCCCTCGTAGTAGTTGGCCCAGGTCCCGTCCGCCCGCTGCTTCGACCTGATCCACCGGGCCGCGGCGGCCGTTTCCTGCTGCGTCCGGATGCCGAGGAACTCGCGCAGCAGCAGGTCCTCGGCGTCCATCGTGACGTTGGTCTCCAGCTCGCCCTGCCACCAGCCCAGCACGTGCTGCTGGTCGAGCAGGTGACGGGCCGCCCGCTCGAGCGCCGCCCGCGCGGCCTCCGGCGCCGACTGCTCGCCCGCGCGCGCCTGCGTCACCGTCATGCCGCCGTCACCTCGCCGTCACTGTCATGTCGCTGCTCCCCCGCTTCTTCGGCCCTGCCGCTCGTTTTCAGCTCTGCCGCGCCGTGATGAACTCGGCGATCCCCGCGAACTCGGCCCGCACGTCGTCGGGCATGTCCGTCTCGGCCAGGCACTCGCCGGCCGAGGCGAGCTGCACGTCCGCCTGCGCCTCCGTCCACGCCTTGCCGCCTGCCGCCTCGACCAGGTCAGCCGCCCGCAGCAGGTCATCCTCGCTGAGCGGCTCGGTGCCGCTGAGCAGCGCGCCGAGCTCGTCGCCCGGCCGGGTACCGCTGGTCAGCGCCGCAACGACCGGGAGCGACTTCTTCCTGGTCCGAAGATCGGAACGGACCGGCTTGCCGGTGACCTCCGGCGCGCCCCAGATGCCCAGCAGGTCATCGGTCAGCTGGAACGCGAGCCCGGCGTGCGCGCCGAATCCGGCCAGGCCCATCGCCAGCTCGGCGGGAGCGCCGACGTAGATCGCGCCGATGCTGCACGCGCACGCCATCAGCGCGGCGGTCTTGTCACCCGCCATCTCCTGGCACTGCTCGAGCGTGACGTCATCGCGCCGCTCGAAGGCCAGGTCCGCGCCCTGACCCGCGATGAGCCGCTGTACCGAGGCGGACAGGCAGCGCGACGCCCACAGCCCCTGCGGCGCGGGGCCCTCCAGCAGGATGTCCTGGGCAAGCACCAGCAGGGCATCGCCGGCCAGGATCGCCGCGCCGACGCCGAACACGGTCCACGCCGTCGGCCGGTGCCTGCGCTCGGTGTCACCGTCCATGATGTCGTCGTGCACGAGGGAGAAATTGTGCACGAGTTCCACCGCCGCCGCGGCGGCCACCCCGCGCTCCGGCGCGGTCCTGGCGGCCCGCGTGGACAGCAAGGCGAGCGCCGGCCGTAGGGCCTTGCCCATCCCGCCGGGCCGGCCGTCGGCCCCGGCCGGCCGGCCGTCGGCGTCCGCCAGGCCGAGATGATAGGCGGCGACGGATCGCACATCCGGGCTCAGCCGGCTGACCGCCGCGGCGATCGCCGGCCCGACCAGATCACGGGCCGTTTCCACGCCGGCCGGAATGGTTGCGGTCATGACAGCGCTCCTGCCCCGGCCCGTGCGGGCGCGCCCGCCGGGCAGGCCTTGCCCCGGCCGGGCGGCCAGCCAAGGCCGCGTTTCAGTTCCAGAGCCGCGTTCAGCCCGCTTCGCACGGCGCCCTCCATGGTGTCCGGCCAGCCGGTATCGGTCCACGCGCCGGCCAGCACCAGCCCGGGCAGGCTGGTGGCGGCGGCCGGGCGAAGCTGGCCGCAGCCCGGTGCCTGGCGGAATGTCGCCTGGCGCTCCCTGGTCACGAAGAAATCGCTGATCCGCGCATCCCTGGCCGCCGGGAACAGCTCCGCAAGCGCGGGCACGAACTGCTCGCGAAGCTGCGCCGCCGGGACGTCGATGTAGTCGTCAGCGGCGGACAGCGAAACCGCGAGGTACTGACCGGCCGTCCCCCGCGTTGCCCCCGGCGACGCGGCGAGGCCCGCGGATGCGGTCTTGTCGAAAACCCACTGCACCGGGGAGTCCACCGCGGCCGCGAACGGCAGCCTGGTGACCCGCCGGTCGTAGATCACGTGCACGTTCACGATCGGCGATGAGCCAAGCGCGGCCCACCGGGCGCCCCCTGCCGCGGCGGGCATCAGCCGGGCGGCCGGCTCGGGCGGCGCGGCAATCACCACGCCGTCCGCCGGCAGTGCCGACTGCGCGCGATCTGCGCCGGACGCGGCGCGGACGCTCAGCCCGCCGCCAGGCTCAGGCGTCACGCCGACGGCGGTCGCGCCGAGCCGCACCTCGGCGCCGAGCTGCTGCAGCAGCCTGGCGGCCGCGGCGCCGTGCAGCTCGCCGAGCGGGACGGCGGGCACGCCGATGTCGGCGGCGTCCCTGGCGCCGAGCAGGGCCATCCGGACCACGGTGGCAGCCAGCGCCAGGCTCGCGTCGTCACCCGCGATGTTCAGCGCCGAGACGACGAAGAGGTCCCACAATGCCCGGCGGGCATGCTCGCCCTGTCCCCGGGCGGCCAGCCAGTCCCCAAGCCGCTCGCTGTCCAGTCCGGGCTTGCCCGGCCTGACGAAGCGCATGGCCAGCGCCGCGCGCGCCACCCGGAGCCGTTCGGCGGGCGAGAGCAGTGCGTATCCGGCCAGCGCGCGGCCCATCTGCAGCGGGCCGGGCAGCGAGGTCCGGCGCAGCCTGGCGGTGCCGCCGGGGGAGAGCACGGTGATGTCGAACCGATCCTGGATGGGGGCCGACCCCGTCATGCCGAGCCTGGCCAGCAGGCCCCGGTAGGCACTGCAGCAGCGGAGGAACACGTGCTGGCCGTTGTCGATCATCAGGCCGTCCCGGCTGAAGGAGCAGGTCGCCCCGCCAAGCCGGGGCCTGGCCTCCAGCAGCGTGACGCCGATGCCTGATTCGCGCAGTGCGACGGCGGCGGTGATCCCCGCGAGACCGCCGCCGACGACCACGACCCGGGCGGTCATGGCCGCACCGCGGGACCGGCGGGCAGCGCGACGGGGGTCATGCCCGTCAGCGACCTGGCGGCCACCATCGCCTTTTCCCCCGCCGACAGCGACAGCCTGCGCCGCAGCGCTGCCGACGGCGACGCGGAAATGTGCTGAAGCAGCCGGTAGTAGATGCCGGCCATGGCCCCGGCGGACGCCGCGCTGCGCCGGTCAAGCAACGGCATCAGCCGCAGGCCGGTGGCGTACCAGCCGCGGGCGCGCTCGGCCTCGAACCGGACAACCTCCTCAAGCGCGTCGCCGCCGGGCAGCTCCGTGCCGCCGCCCGGCAGCTCCGTGCCGCCGCCGGGGACAAGCACGGCGCCGAAGCGGTCAAGATCGTCGGCCGGCAGGTACACCCGGCCGTTGCTGAAATCCTCCCGGATGTCGCGCAGGATGTTGGTCAGCTGCAGGGCCACGCCCAGCGCGTCCGCCAGCGGCGCCGCGACCGCGGCGTCCCGGCAGCCGAACACGCCCAGGGACAGCCGCCCGATCGATCCGGCGACGCACCTGCAGTAAAACTCCAGGTCGTCGAAGGTCGCATAGGCCGTGCCGCGCACATCCGCCTCGCAGCCGTCGATCAGCTCCCCGAAGGCGCCGAGCGGGAGCGTGAACCGGGTGGCCGCGTCGGCCAGCGCGACGAGCACCGGGTCGCCGGACAGATCCGCGGCCGGCCCGGCGAGGGCGGTCACGCTGGCCCGGGCCCCGCCGAGCGCCGCCAGCTTGTCGGCGGCGGGCAGCGAGCCGTCACCGATGTCGTCGACCCGCCGCGCGAACGCGTAGACGGCGGACAGCGCACGGCGCTTGGCCGCGGGCAGCAGCCGGATGCCGTAGGAGAAGTTCCTCGCCTGCGTCCTGGTGATCTGCTCGCAGTGCTGATAGGCAGCACGCACCTCGACGGGCACGGGAACCCGGGTGTCCACCGCGTCACCGCCCCGTCGCGTAGCAGCGGAGCAGCTCCGCCGCAGTCCGGTCGGCGCGCGGGCGAGGCGTGGCCCGGAGCACGTCGTAATCGGCGGCCGCGATCGCGGCCAGCGCTGCCCGGCCGCCGGCCACGTATCCGGCCACGGCCGCCCTGGCGAACCCGCGCAGCGTGCCAACCAGCGGAGCGCCGGCATCGAGCAGCGCGCGGGCGCGCGCCGTCTCGAACGCGACGAGGCCGCGCAGCGCGGGCGAGGCGACGGGCGCGGAAAGGTCGGACTCCGCGCAGCCGTACCTGGTCATGTCCTGGCCGGGCAGGTAGACGCGGCCAGCCCGGAAGTCCTCGCCGACGTCCTGCCAGTGCTCGGCCAGCTGGAGCGCGGTGCAGACCTGATCGGAGAGCCCGGCCCGGGCCGGCGAGAACGCGCCGAAGACATGCAGGACAATCCGGCCGACCGGATTGGCCGAAAGGCGGCAGTACCCCTGCAGGTCATCGAAAGTCTCGTAGCGGGCCACGAGCTGGTCCTGCCGGTTGGCCTGAATCAGGTCGAGAAAGGGCTGCCGCGGGATCGCGCACTGCGTGACGGCAGGGCCAAGCGCGCGGATCACGCTGAGCTCCGGCACTCCGTCCTGGCCTGTGCCGTCCTGGCCTGTGCCGTCCTGGCCTATTCGGTCCTGGCCTGTGCCGTCCTGGCCCGCCCCGCTCCCGGCGGCCCCCGCCGGGCGCTGGCTCGCGTCCCCCCGGTCCGGGTAGAGCCTGCCAAGGTCGGCTTCCAGCTCATCGAGTAGGCGTGCACGCTCGGCGACTGGCGCCCTGTCCCCGATGTCATCGACCGTCCGGGCGAAGCCGTACACCGCCATCAGGTGCTGGCGGTGCCGCGCGGGCAGCAGCCGGAGGGCCACCGGGAAATTCTCGCCCGCTGACCGCGCGGCCATCGCCGCCGGGATACCAGGACCGGCCGGGGAAGCGGCGCCGGCCGGGGAAGCGGCGCCGGCCGAAGTGCCGTCCCGGGCCGCGGCTCCGGCGGCTGTGACCGCGATCGTGTCCGCGGACATGGCGGACATGCTGGATGTCCCAGTGGGGAGCCCCTCTCCCATTGGTGTACGGCCGCGCATCACGGTCACTATTTCTGCACAGTTCTCATGGAATTGCAAATAATGACATCGACGTCATATGACATGCGTGTCGCCTTTCCGAGAACCATGACGCGGATGTCACCTGACGTCCGTGTCGCCTTTCCGGGGAACCGGGCAGATCACCGTGGTGAGCAGATCCTAATATGCCGGCCAGGCCAGCGCGAGAGACTTGTTGCCTCCGCGCCCGATTGCAACAAATCCCTTAGCCGGCAAAATTAATGTCCTACGTAAAGGCCATATTGCGCCGGGCAGTGGCAGCAGGCCGGGCAGTGGCAGCGGCCCGCGCGGTGGCAGCAGGCCGCGCAGCCTCCGTCAGACCCGGCAAATGAGAACCAGCGCGCAGTCGTCCGAGTTGCGCGCGCCTGCCTGCATAGACCGGACAAGCTGGCCGACCTCGGCAACGAATCCGGAGGCCACCAGCCGGTCCGCCTCGCCGAGCAGCCGGTCAATCCCCGCGTCAATATCCCGGCCCGGAACCTCGACCAGCCCGTCGGTGTAGAGCATCAGCGCATCACCCGGCCGGAGCGTGCCGCGCTCGGGAACGCTGCGCAAGTCGGAAACCACCCCGAGGACGATGCCGCGCGCCTTGGTAATCCGCCACGTCCCGGCGCCCGCGTCGAAATGCACCGCCGGCGGGTGCCCGGCGGAGGCCACAATGTAGTCCCCGGTCGCGAGGTCCACCGACAGGTGCACGGCGGTGACAAAACCCTCGGCGGAAGACCCCCGGCGCAGATAGGCATTGCACGAAGCGAGAAACTCGCCCCGCGGCACAGAGCCAAGCAGCCCGCCGAATGCACCGGATAGCAGCAGCGCGCGGGTACCGGCGTCGATCCCCTTTCCCGGCACGTCGACGAGCGCCACCTCAAGGGTCTTGCCGTCGCTGGCGGACACCAGGAAATCTCCGCCGAACGACGCGCCGTCGGCCGGCTCAAGTACCGAGGTAGACCGCCAGCCATCCGGCAGGGCGGGCAGCTTGCCCTGCGCCCGGATCCGGTCCCGCAGCTCGATCAGCATCTGATCCCCGCGCAGGCCCTGCACGCCGAGTTTCTTCCTGGTCCTGGCTAGCACGTGGGCGAAGGCGGCGGTGACCACGATCGTCGCGATGATGCCGGGACCAGCCCTGCCGCCCGGCACGTCGTAGGCCAGCGTCGCCGCAACGACACCGAACAAGATCAGCAGGGCGCGCGGCCAGAGCAGCAGTCCCCCGGCCATGATTGGCAAGATCATTGCACCAGGCGGGAACCACGACTGCGACACGTGCGCGCCCGCGATGCCGATGCCGACCGTGACGGCCGCGAGGACGACGAAGAGCCGCCGGTTCCTGGTAATGAACTGCCGGCGAATCCAGCCGCGCACCCGCACCGCCGCCGCCTGCGCGGCGCGGAACTGCCGGTGCGGCACCGAGGTAACCATATGGGCCGCACTGTATCGGTATGCGGCTGTTCCGGCACGTTCTCAGCGGCGGCTGGCAGCCGTTCGCCAACTCCATCGTGGTGTCGATACTGTGCAGGCGCAGTGATATCTAGGGGGTCGAAGGCAGCCTGACCATGTTCTCGCGGGAGTTCGTCACCAATCGCGGCACCCGGCACCGCCTCCCCATGTTCCTGCCTGTCTACCAGCCGCACCGGCTGGCTGGGCTGCTCGACGGCTGGGAGGACGGCCCCGCCGTCGACGGCTGCATAGTCAACGCCTACTTCCTTTACAAGCAGCGTGACCTCAAGCGCAGGCTGATGACAGAGCAGAACCTGCACGACTACCTGTCTTTCCAGCGGCTGGTGGCCACCGACTCGGGAGCGTTCCAGGGCTTCACCCGCCGGCTCTACCTCAACAACGCGGACATCGTCAGGTTCCAGGACCGTATCGGCAGCGACGTGCTGGCCCCGCTGGACCTGGTCACTCCGCCCGGTGATAACCGGGTTACCGCCGAGGCAAAGCTGCGTGCCACCGAGACCAGGATCCGCCAGGCGCTGCGCATCGTGGAGCGCGGCGTGCTGGCGGGTGTCCAGCAGGGCGGCCGGTTTCCCGACCTGCGGCACGAGAGCAGCAGCGTGCTGCGTGATCTCGGGGTGCGCTACCTGGCGCTGGGCAGCCTGGTTCCGTTCTTCACCCGGAATCACGATATCCGCTTCGTCTGCGAGGTATCCGCCGATGCCCGCCGCGTCATCGGGCCGGATGTCCCGATCCATCTCTACGGTGCTGGCGATCCCTGCGAGCTGCCGTTCCTCGTCGCATCCGGGGTCAGCATCTTCGACTCCGCTTCCTATGGCCACTTCGCCCGCGGCGGCTGGTACATGACGCCGTACGGGTCGCTGCGCGACATCGGCCCGATCCGCGCCGGGGAGTACCGGTGCGCATGCCCGGTCTGCCCGCCGGCCATGACGGAGCTGCCGGGCGGAGACGACTTGTTCCGGCACAATCTCTGGACGATCCTCGCGACCATGGAGGAGATAACTCGCCGGCTCGATGCCGGCACTCTGGCTGCGTATCTGGCCGAGGTACTCGATGTGCACGATGCCTGGTTCCCTGGCAGCGCTCTGCGCACGTCCTGGCGCACCGTAGAGGACGGACGTGACCGGCCAGCCAGCTCCTGAAGACCTGCTCGCGTGGCTCGCAGCAGACCTCGCTGATCAGGTTGTGCAGCATTACCGGATCAGCCGCGCCGACGCGGTCGCGATGATCCTGGCGGACTGGCAGGCCCGGCCCCGGCTAGTAGCGGCGGCAGCCAGCGCGAACTCGCCCGGTGACGTACGCCGGCTGCGGGTCTACCGGGACGCGGCCGCTGCCACCAAGCGGGACGTCTACCATCGGCTCAGGCGGTACCGGGCGGCCGGGACCGCGTTCGACGATGCCGTGCAGGCACTCGCGGGCCTGCCGCCTGGTTCGCTGCCGAACCTGGTCACCGAGCTGGTCACCGCGGTCGCCGCAGCGCACGTGAGCACGGCCGAGCGACTGCCGCACCTGGACGAGTTCGTCGCTGAGCTCACCGTCGTCACCGGCGCCGTCGAGACGGTTGTCGACGCCGGATGCGGTGTACTGCCGTTGCTGTTCCCGCTCGACCCCCCGGCCGGCCACGGAGTTCGCGAGTACTGGGCACTGGACAAGGACTCCCGCGCGATCACGGCGCTGCGCGAATACGCCCGCGTCCGCGCGGACCAGCGGATCCGCCCTCTGCAGTGGAATATCGCCGATGGCTGGCAGGCCGCGTTCGCCGCCGGGCTGCCTGCCCGCTGTGACCTCGGCCTGCTGCTCAAGGTGGTGCCCGCCGTCAGGCGCCAGGCGCCGGGGCTGCTGCGGACACTGGCCGCCATACCCGCCGACCGCCTGGTCATCAGCGGCTGCCGGACGGCGATGGCCAAGCGCCGGGATATCGAGCGCCGGGAGACGCGGGAACTGCAGCGCTTCTGCGCTGAGCACGCGCTGACGGAGATCGGCCGGTTCCGCACCGCCGACGAGATCTGCCTGGTCGTTCAGCGCGACAGATAATGAGGCCCCGCGCAGTCAGCCCGGCCCATCCTCAGCCCGGCCCATCCTCAGCCCGGCCCATCCTCAGCCCGGTCCGTCCTCACCCCGGCTCATCCTCAGCCCGGCCCGTCCTCACCCCGGTATACGCATCCGCACGTGCACGTCTCGCGTACCACGACGGCCGACAGTGGCAGCTCGCCGGTCAGCCGCTGCCAGATCCACCGGGCCAGGACCTCGCTGGTCGGGTTGTCCAGGCCCGCCACCTCGTTGAGGTAACGGTGATCGAGCTGATCGTGCAGCGGCCGGAACGCGGCGGAGATCTCGCCGAAATCCAGCACCCACCCGGTGGTCTCGTCGACGTCGCCGCGGAGGTGGATCTCTACCCGGTAGGAGTGCCCGTGCAGGCGGGCGCACTTGTGCCCGGCGGGCACCTGCGGCAGCCGGTGCGCGGCCTCGAAGGTGAACTCTCGGTAGATCTCCATCAGGCAATTCCCGCATATTTATGGGTTTGCAGGCTCAGCCGCCACTGCGGGTGAGCCAGGCAGTACTCGATCGTGGCCCGGGTATCCGCCTCGCGATCCGGGCCATCCATCGGCTGCAGCAGGAAATGCGCGAAGTCGAGATCTTCGAATCGCTCCGGCTCGGCGCCCGGCTGCGGGAACACCAGCTTGAGGTCGTCGCCGACGGTCAGCGCCAGGTCCGCGCCGGCCTTGGGGCTGACGCAGATCCAGTCCAGGCCCGCAGGCGCCGGCCGGGTGCCATTGGTCTCGACCGCCACCTCGAACCCCACGGCGTGCAGGGCGCCGACCGCGGCCGTGTCCAGCTGGAGCAGCGGCTCTCCGCCCGTGCATACCACATAGGGCCTGCTCCGCGCATGGGGCTGGCCCTGCCACGCCCTGGCGACGGCGGCGGCGAGGTCGGCGGCGGTGCCAAACCTGCCCCCGCCTGGCCCGTCCGTCCCGACAAAGTCGGTGTCGCAGAACTGGCAGACGGCGCGATGCCGGTCACGTTCCCGCCCGGTCCACAGATTGCAGCTGGCGAAGCGGCAGAACACGGCCGGCCATCCGGCCCGGGTACCCTCCCCCTGCAATGTATAGAAGATCTCTTTGACCCGGTACGCCGGTCTCACCCGGCGACCGCCATGGCCGGGTCAGTCAGGCCGAGCTCGGCGAAGCCGCGGCTGCGCAGCAGGCACGAGTCACAGGTGCCGCAGGCCCCGCCGTCGACCGGGTCGTAGCAACTGTGGGTAAGCCCGTAGTTCACGCCGAGCGCCAGCCCGCGGCTGATCGTCTCCGCCTTGGTGAGCTGGATGAGCGGGGTGTGGATTGTCAGCTGCTGGCGGCCTTCGACGCCGGCCTTGGTCGCGAGGTTGGCCATCCGCTCGTAAGCGGCGATGTACTCCGGCCGGCAGTCGGGGTACCCGCTGTAGTCCAGCGCGTTCACTCCGATGAAGATGTCCGATGAGCCCAGGGTTTCCGCCCAGGCGAGCGCGAACGACAGGAAGATCGTGTTCCGGGCCGGCACATAGGTGACCGGGATGGCATCGTCCAGGTCGTCGGCGCTGTCGTGGTGCGGCACGGCGAGAGCATCGTCGGTCAGCGCCGATCCGCCGAACATCCGCAGGTCGATCTTGGCAACCACGTGCCGGACAGCGCCCAGCGCGCGGGCCACGCTCGCTGCGGCGTCAAGTTCCACGGTGTGCCGCTGCCCGTAGCTGAAGCTCAGCGCGTACGGCTCGTAGCCCTCGCTGACCGCGATGGCAAGCGCGGTGGCCGAGTCCAGGCCGCCGCTGAGCAGCACGACAGCTTTGCGTTTCGCCACCATGATCGCTAGCCCCCCGGCACCGCGGCGCTGCGCGCCGATGGCAAAATCGCTGCTGGTCTTTCCGGGCCAGTCACTGTCCTCATTCCTTCCGGGCACATCCGTCATCGCGGGCGCCCGCCACGGTCCTTGCGCGTGCTCCGCCAAGGTCCTTGCGGCGCTCCGCTACGGTCGTCGCGGGTGCTCCGCCACGGTCCTTGCGGCGCCCCGCCACGGTCGTCGCGGGCGCTCCGCCACGGTCCAGCGTATCTCGATCATCACCATCAGCGGCCGGGCCGCCGGGCCGCCGTCATGAGCGGGCCGTGCGAGACTGGGCCAGGAGGCTGTGATGCCGGCGATGAAGATAACGGTGGATGCGGCGATGCGGGCCAGGGACGTATCACGGCCGCAGCAGCATGACGTGGCGTCGGCGGCGGCAGCCGATGCGGACGCAGCGGCGGCCAGACCGGGGACCGGCGCCCGCAGCGGCCGTGCCACCCGTGACAGCCCAGGCACGCCGGGTGCCCGCGGCTCTGGGCGGGCTGCCAGCCCCGGCGCTGCCGCAGGCTCACCGAGGACGGCGAACTCAGCCAGGACCCCAACCCCGGCCACCTCCCGAAGCACGGCTACCCCCCGAAGCACGGCCACATCCGGAAGCACCGCCGCCACCGCGGGGACGGCGGGCGCCGCGGGCTCGCCTCCCGCGCCGGATTCAGCCAGGACGGACGCCCGCCCTCCTGCGGCAGCCCGGCCGTCACCGCCGCCCCGGCGACACGTCCGGCGGCGGCCGCAGCGGTGATCGTGGCCCGCCACAGTGCGCCCAGCATCGGCCGCGCCCTGCCCGGCCACGCGAACCACGCCGGCCACGCCGACCGGGCTGACGACCCCGGCAGCGCCGGCGCCGGTGGCTACGAGCCGGGCAGCGGAGGCAGCTCGCCGGTTTCCTCGTAGTCGGCGATCATCGCGAGCCGCCGGGCGTGCCGGGGAGCGCCGGAGAATGCGGTGGCGACGAAAACCTGGGCGAAGGTGACCGCGCGGGCGATGGGCTGCTCGCGAGCGCCGAGGCTCAGCACGTTGGCGTCGTTGTGCAGCCGCGCCAGCCGCGCGGTTTCCTCGCTCCAGGCCAGGGCCGCGCGCACGCCGCGAATCTTGTTCGCCGCGATCTGCTCGCCGTTGCCCGAGCCGCCGATGACGATCCCGAGGCTGCCGGGGTCGCCAACGGCACCACTGGCCGCGCGCATGACGTATGGCGGGTAGTCGTCGGTGTCGTCGAGCTTGCCCGGACCGCAGTCGACGGGCTCATGCCCGGCGCTGGCCAGCCATTCGACGAGACGGCCCTTCAGCTCGTAGCCGGCATGGTCGGATCCTAGGTAGACGCGCACGCTGGCCAGTCTGGCAGACGGGCTCAGAACTGCATGGCCTTTATCTCGAGGTATTCCTCAAGGCCGTGCACACCGAGTTCCCGCCCGTACCCCGACTGGCCGAATCCGCCGAACGGCGCGGCCACGTTCCAGGCCCCGCCATTCACCTCGACCTGCCCCGCGCGCAGCCTCCTCGCGACGGCTACCGCGTGATCCTGGTCGGCTGACCAGACGGCGGCGGCCAGGCCGTACGGCGTGCCGTTGGCGATCTCGATCGCCTCGTCATCGGACGAGTAAGGGATCACCGAGAGCACCGGCCCGAAGATCTCCTCCTGCGCTATGACCATGCCCGGCGTGACGTCGGCGAAGACCGTCGGCTGCACGTAGTAACCGGTCTCCAGCCCGGCCGGAGGCTGCGGGCCGCCAGCGGCCAGCCGCGCTCCGTCGGCTATCCCGCGCTCGATGTACCCCCGCACCCTGTCCCGCTGGGCCGCGGAAACCAGCGGGCCGAGCCGGATGCCCTCGGCCAGCGGGTCGCCAGTCGTATAGCGCCACGCGTTCTTGGCCGCCTGGCCGACAGCCTCGTCATAGCTGTCGCAGTGGACCAGCATCCGGGTGAGCGCGTTGCAGCTCTGGCCTGAGTTGATGAACGCCTTGGCGACCCCGACCTTGACCGCGGTAGCCAGATCGGCGTCCGGCAGGATCACGTTCGCTGACTTGCCACCTAGCTCGAGCGTGACCCGCTTGACGGTCGCCGCGGCGACTTCGGCGACTCTCGCCCCGGCTCTCGCTGAACCGGTGAAGGACACGATGTCAATGCCGGGATGGCCGGCGATAGCCTCACCCACCACCGGGCCGACTCCGCTGACCAGGTTGAATACGCCCGCGGGGAGGCCGCTCTCCTGGAAGATCGCCGCTAGCTCATAGGCGGCGAGCGGCGCCACCTCACTCGGCTTCAGTACGATCGGGCACCCGGCGGCGAGCGCCGCGGCGACCTTGTTCACTATCTGGTACAGCGGGTAATTCCACGGGGTAATCGCCCCGGCAACGCCGACGGGCTCCCGCACGATCAGCGAATTGCCGACCCGCTCGCCACTGAAGTCATACGAGGAAAGCAGTTCCACGTAGCTGGCGAGCACCGCGAGCGGCGTGCCGACCTGGACCTTGCGGGCAAAGGCCAGCGGTGCCCCCATGTCGGCCGCGATGGCCGCCGCCACCGTGTCCGCCCTTTCCGCCAGCAGCTCGCGTGCCGCCTCAAGCTGGCGCGCCCGCTCGGCCACGGGCGTGGCGGCCCAGCCGGAGGACGCGGTCTGGGCGGCGCTAACCGCGGCATCGACATCAGAGGGATGACCGGCAGGGACCCGGTCGATGACTTCCTCGGTCGCCGGGTTTACTACGTCGATGCCCGAGTCGCTAGCCGAGGAGGTCCAGGCACCGCCGATGTAGTTGCTGCGCATGCCTTCCATCCTCGCTCACCGCGTCCGTCCCGCGAAGCCGCCGTGCCCGGCGGGCCCGGGCTGGGCACGCGAGCCCCGTAGGCACACGGCCGGCTGGGCACACGGGCCGGCAGGGCACATGAGGCGACTGGCACACGGGCTGGCTGGGCACACGGGCGGCAGGCACACGGGGCCGGCAGGCTCCTTCCGGGTGATTACAGAATGTAGAGAAAACTAGCTGACAAAGAGCCGGAATCTTGGCTACAAATCGCATAATGCCTGCGACTGTCTGGCAGCCGCAGCCGTGCAATCCCACGGGGGCAATCGCGGAGCAAGCCATTTACCAGGAAAAATGCTAGTAACCCTCGGCCGTCATTTCATTTCGTGATACAACGCTCCCGTTGAGTGACGAAAGAAGATAGTTACTTTCCGTGACAGAACCGAAACACGCACCTAAAGGTACCCGGATGACCCGACAGTCCCCGTACGCGTGGCCCCCCCACCCGTCTCGCGGTCCTCAGCACGCTGCCGCGCTCAGCGGCAATGCGGTGCTGCGTGGCCGGGCGCACCGCGCGATGAAGCTCTTCCTCATCGCCAGCGTCTGGGTCACGGGCCTTTTCGTGGTCATCACCGCGGTGACCATAGTCGCCATGGCGACAGGGCCAATCGCCAGGACCAGCGGCCCGGCCGCGCTGCAGAAGGGGCTGGGCAGCAGCGGCCGGCCGGCCGGCGATGCGGAGGCGGGCGACGTGCGGGACGGCCACCACGACCAAGCCGGCTACCTGCGGGCCGGCTACCTGCGGGCCGGCTATGGCCAGACCGGCCACGGCCAGGCCGGCCACATTCGCGCCGGCGAGAGCCGGACCGGCGGCAACCGGGCCCGCCACGGCGAAGCCCCGAGCAGGCCGACAGCCGCCGGGCTACCGGCTGCGACCGGGCTCCACGCGGTGTACGCCCACACCGGCAGCGCCAACACCAGCACGTTCACGATCGGCGGCGACGGCACCTGGAAGCTCGCCTGGGCCTATAACTGCACCGAGTTCGACCCCGACGGCAGCTTCACGGTAAGCCAGCAAGGCACCGGCGGCGGGACCGGCACGGGCAGCGGGGACGGCACGGGCAGCGGGGACGGCACGTACGTCACCAGGCTAGGGACTGCAGGACGCGGCGTGACCTGGGTCCACCAGGACGCTGGTACCCACTACCTGGCGATCAGGACGCAATGCCGATGGCGGATCACAGTGACCAGCCAGCCATAACGTCCGGAACTGCGAGCCAGCGCGGTCCGGCACGGGCTACCCGGACCGCGCCGCGCCTCCCGCTGCGCGGCAGGCGCAGCAGGTGTCACTCGCGGCAGATGTCACTCGCGGCAGGCGCGGCGCGGCAGATGTCAGTCGAAGATTGGGTCCCTGGTGCGGCTGCGCTTCAGCTCGAAGAAACCGTCCGTGCCCGCGATGAGCATGACGCCATCCCAGAGCTTCGCAGCGGCCTCACCGCGCGGGATCGGGGAGATGACCGGCCCGAAGATCGCCAGGTCGCCCACGGCGATCACCGGGGTGCCGACGTCGTAACCCACTCGGTCGATGCCGTCGGCGTGCGATGCCCGCACGGCCTCGTCGTAGTCCGTCGAGTCCATCGCGTCGGCCAGGCCGGCGGGCAGCCCCGCCTCGGCCAGCGCGGCCTCGACGGTGGCCCGGTCCCGCTCCGCCTTCTCGTGGTGGAAACGCGTACCGAGCGCGGTGTACAGCGGCCCGAGGGCCTCGGGGCCGAGCTTCTGTTCCGCCGCGATGCAGACCCTGACCGGCCCCCACGCCTTGGCCATCATTTCCTTGTAGTTCTCCGGCATGCCCTCTTTGTTCTCGTTGAGCACGGCGAGGCTCATCACGTGCCAGCGGGGCAGCACCGGGCGTACCTTCTCGACCTCGAGCAGCCACCGCGAGGTAATCCACGCCCAGGGGCATAGCGGGTCAAACCAGAAATCAACCGGGGTGGGCTCCTGCTCGGTCATGCACATCTCCTCGGGAGTAACGGTTCCTCAGCAACGGGTCAGGCACGGAACGCTGGCAGCGCCCGCCGCACTGGGCTACCGCGCGCCAGCCGAGCTACCGCGGCCAGCTCAGCTGCCGTGCGCGCCAGGGGCTGCAGGCACTAGCGTCCCGTGAGCTGACAACCGGCAGCCGCGCCTGGGCATTCCGTAGCCGGACGTGGGATTATGCCCCAACGGCCAGCCCAGGAAAGGGGCATGCACCGTGGCTAGCAACCTCACGCGCAATGAGGCGCGCGACCGCGCTCGGCTGATCGAGATCGAGTCCTACCGGATCGAGCTCGACCTGACCGGCGGCGAGACGAGGTTCAGGTCGGAGACGACCGTGACCTTCCGCGCGGCCACCCCGGCCGCGTCGTCCTTCATCGACCTCGCCGCTCCCGAGGTCCGCGAGATCACGCTAAACGGCAGCCAGGTCGGCCCGGAGAAGGTCGCCGGGGACCGGATCATCCTCGACGGCCTGACCGACGTCAACGAGCTCCGCATCGTCGCGGACTGCGCGTACTCGCGCACCGGCGAGGGCCTGCACCGGTTCACCGACCCGGTGGACAAGGGCGTCTACCTCTACTCCGACCTGGAGCCCTTCGACGCGCACCGGATCTACGCGTGCTTCGACCAGCCGGACCTGAAGGCCCGATTCGAGTTCACCGTGACCTGCCCGGACACGTGGCTGGTGATCTCCAACATGGCGCCGGACGTGACCGCCGCGCCGGCCGGACCCGGCGTGCGGCGCTGGCATTTCCCGCCTACGCGGCCGATGTCCACGTACATCACCGCGATCGCGGCCGGCCCCTACCACGTGGTGCGGGCCGATCATGACGGCATCCCGCTCGGCATCTACTGCCGCCAGTCGCTGGCCGATTACCTGGACCCGGACGAGATTTTCGAGGTGACCAGGCAGGGCTTCGACTTCTTCCACGACTCATTCGGCGTGCGATACCCCTTTGGCAAGTACGACCAGCTTTTCGTGCCGGAGTTCAAGGAAGGCGCCATGGAGAATGCCGGCTGCGTGACGATCACCGAGGACTGCGTGTACCGCTCGAGGGTGACGGACACGGTCAGGGAGAGCCGTGCCGAGGGGATCCTGCATGAGATGGCGCACATGTGGTTCGGCGATCTTGTCACCATGCGCTGGTGGGACGACCTCTGGCTGAACGAGTCGTTCGCCACCTGGGCGGGCACCGCGGCGCAGGCTGAGGCGACTCGCTGGCCGCAGGCCTGGACTACATTCGCCCAGGCGTCGAAGGCGTGGGCGTACCGGCAGGACCAGCTCCCTTCGACCCATCCGATCGCCGCCGACGCCCCGGACATCGAGGCCGTGCAGTCCAACTTCGACGGAATCACCTACGCCAAGGGCGCGGCCGTACTCAAGCAGCTCGTCGCCTACGTGGGCCGGGACAACTTCCTGGCCGGGGTCCGCACCTACTTCGCGCAGTATGCCTGGGGCAACGCCACCCTGGGGGACCTGCTCGCCGCGCTGGAGGAAGCGTCCGGCCGGGACTTGTCGGCCTGGTCGAAGCAGTGGCTGGAGACAGCCGGGGTGAACACGCTGCGGCCCGACTACAGCTGCGACGGTGAGGACCGCTTCATCACATTCGCTGTCGTCCAGGAGGCGGCAGCCAGCCACCCGGTACTCCGCGCGCACCGGATCGCGATCGGGCTGTACGACCGGACCGACGCCGGACTGATCAGGCGGCGCCGGGTGGAGACCGACATAGCGGGCGAGCGCACCGAGATTCCCGCGCTGGCCGGCCAGCGCGGCGCTGACCTGGTCCTGGTCAACGACGACGACCTGACCTACGCCAAGATCCGGCTGGACGATCATTCGCTGTCGACGCTGATCAGCGGGATTGGCGACTTCGCCGGCTCGCTGCCAGCGGCGCTATGCCTGTCGGCCGCCTGGGACATGTGCAGGGACGCCGAGCTTCCCGCGCGCGACTACGTCAGCCTGGTCCTGTCCGCGGCGGACTCCATCGCTGATATCTCCGTGCTCCAGGGCGTGCTGGCGCAGTCAGCCGCGGCGGTGCGCAAGTTCGCCGACCCGGCCTGGCGCAGCGAGGGCCTTGAGCGCTTCGCCGCCGGGCTGCGCGAACGCCTGCAGGACGCCGAGCCCGGTTCGGACCGGCAGCTGGCGTACGCCCACGCGCTGGCCCTCACGGCCACGACGCTGGCCGATCTGGCGCTGCTGGCCGGGCTGCTGGCCGGGTCCGTGGTGATCGAGGGCCTCGCCATCGACACCGAGTTCCGCTGGCTGCTGCTGCGCCGGCTGGTCAGCCGCGGCGCCGCGGCGCCCGCCGAGATCGACGCCGAGCTGGACAGGGACCGCACCGACGCGGGCGAACGGCACGCCGCCGCCTGCCGTGCCTCGATCCCCGACCCGATGGCCAAGGAGGCCGCCTGGGCGCAGATCGTCAGCGGCGAGCTGCCGAGCGCCGTCTTCCGCGCGACGCTGGACGGCTTTACCGATCCCGACCACGCGGAGTTGCTCGAGCCGTACGGGCAACGCTTCTTCGACGAGGCAACGCGGGCGTGGTCCGACTGGGGCTCTGACATGGCGCAATGGTTCGCGCAGAACGCGTACCCGCGCGCCATGATCACGCCCGCCGCTATCGCCATGGCCGACGACTACATTGCCCGCAGCGATCTCCCCGCGCCGCTGCGCCGCCTGCTGTCGGAAGGCCGCGACGACGTCGCCCGCGCGCTGCGCTGCCAGCAGCGCGACGCCGCCGCCGCGAGCTGACCCGATCCGGCCAACCCGATCCGGCCAACCCGACCCGATCCGATCCGGCCAGCTGACCAGCTAGACGCCCCAGCGAGCTGACCGGTCAGCCGCCTGGCTCAGGTCCGGGTGGTAGCCCGGCCGCCGCCCGGGCGACCGCGCGGACCAGCGGCAGCCCGGGCAGGCCCTCCAGCAGCACCGCGCGGCCACCCGAGTCGCAGAGCGGGATCCGCCAGTTCGGGTACTCGTTGCTGGTGCCCGGCAGATTCTGCGCCCGGCGGTCGCCGACGGCGTCAGCCAGCGAGACGCTGATCAGCTCAGCGGGGGTCTTCGCCAGGTAGGCATAGAGCGCCACGGTGAACTCGGCATGCCCGGGACGATCACCTGGCTGGATCAGGCCTTCAGCCACGAGCGTGTCCCGCCATCTTGAGAGCATCAGCTCCGCGTTGCTGCGTTCTGTATCTTCTGGCTGTTTCAGCAGGCCGAGCCTCGCGCGGACGGTCACCTGCTCGCCGGTGAGGAATGCGGTGACCGGCGGCAGGTCATGGGTGCCCACGGTTGCCATGCAGTGCCGCCGCCAGTGCTCCAGGCGCAGCGGCGTCCCGTCCGGCTCGCGGGCGAACCAGAGCATGCTCGTGCCGAGGATGCCGCGCTGGGCCAGGTACTCGCGGATCCACGGGTCGACGGTGCCGAGATCCTCGCCGATCGCCAGCGCGCCGGCCCGGGCCGCCTCATTGGCCAGCGCGCCCACCGTCGCCTCATGGTCGTACCGCACGTACGCCCCGCGGTCAGGCGTCATGCCGCGCGGCACCCACCACAGCCGCATCAGCCCCATCACGTGATCCACCCGCAGCCCGCCAGCGTGCCGCAGTGCCGCCTCGAACAGGCCGGCCAGCGGACGGTAACCCGCCGCGGCGAGGCGCCCGGGGTGCCAGGGCGGCTGTCCCCAGTCCTGCCCGAGCTGGTTGAACCCGTCCGGCGGCGCCCCGACGCTCATCCCGCGGACGATCTTGTCCTGGTAGGTCCACGCGTCCGCGCCGCCCGGATGCGCGCCGACGGCCAGGTCATGGATGATGCCGACGGCCATTCCCGCTGCCAGCGCGGCCCGCTGCGCCGATGCCAGCTGCTCGTCGGCCAGCCATTGCAGCCAGGCGTGGAAGCTCACCGCAGCGCACGGCTGCGTGCCCGCGGTCACCTTTCCGGCCGAACGCAGATTCCGTGCCTCATCCGGCCAGCACCGCCAGTCAGGCCCGTGGATCTCCGCCAGCGCGCACCAGGCCGCCCAGTGCTGCAGATCGCTGCCCTCCCGCTCGCGGAAACGCCGGAAGCTGGCGCGCCGCCGGGTGCTCAGCGGAATCCGGTAGATGATCTCCAGGGCTGCCCGCTTGGCGAGCCAGACTTCGTCTCGCTCGATCAGGTCGCTGGTGGCGTTGCGGGCACGGAGCGGGGCGGCGAGTTCCTCGATGTGCTCGTGCTGTTCCTCGGTGAGCTGCTGATACTCGGGTACGTCCTCGATCCGCAGGTAGAGCGGGCTGGTGAATCGCCTGGTCATCGGAAGGTACGGAGACGGGCTGACCGGGGGCAGCGGCTCGGCCGCGTGCAGCGGGTTGATCAGCACGAAGCCGGCGCCCAGGTCGCGGCCGCTCCAGGCGGCGAGCTCGGCGAGGTCGCGCAGGTCGCCATGGCCCCAGGAGGAACGGGAGCGCAGCGAGTACAGCTGGACGGCGAATCCCCAGGAACGGCCGGCCGGCGCAGGAGCGGTGCGGCCTCCTGCGCCGGGATCACCCGTCCCGATCACGCTGACCTCACCAGCCTCGCTAGAGACACCAGCCGCACTGGGCGCACTGGGCGCACTGGGCGTACTAACCGCGTCGCTTGCACGGGGCGCATCGGGGGCATCGCCGAGGGCGGCGAGGATTGCCGTGATGGTTTCATCGCTCACCGCGACTTCCTCGCCGCGCCAGTCCCGGTAGTGATGCGCAATTCCGGCCGCCTCGGCCCGCCGGATCAGCTCAGGGTCCGTCACTGGTCCATGATCGCGCGAGCCGAACTCGGCATCAGCGGCGGCCGGCCATGATCCCGAAGGATTCGGCGCCACATAGGACGCAAATCCTTCGGGATCAGCACGTCTCCTTCGGGATCATCACGCCGGGGCGGGTTATCCACAAGCAGCCCCGTCGGCATCGCTTTTTGTCGGTGTTGCTGGTCACCCTGAACGTTATGCCGAACGAGCTACCTCAGCACCTTCGCGAGCTGGCGCAGTTCCAGCAAGGAATCCTGACCATGGGCCAGGTACGTCAAGGCGGCCTTACCAAGGACTTCATAAGGTCGCGAGTCCGGCAGGAGCGCTGGCAGCGCATGCATGCCGGCGTGTATGCCGTGTTCTCCGGTGAGCCGGGACGCGCGGCTGTCCTGTGGGGCGCCGTACTGCGGGCTGGTCCGGGCGCCATTCTCAGCTACCACACGGCTGCCGAGCTTGCCGCGCTGGTCGATTCGCCGAGCACGCCGATTCACGTCACGATCCCGGACAGCAGGCGCATTGCCCGCATTCCCGGACTTGTGGTCCATGTGTCCGGCCGGGTGCGCCAAGTCCGGCACCCAGCCCTGGCGCCCGCACGGACTCGGATCGAGGAAACCGTGCTGGACCTGACTCAGCTGGCTACCACGGCCGAGGCCGCTTACGGCTGGATGACCCGGGCGCTGGGCCGCAGGGTCACCACTCAGGCCCGGTTACTGGACGCCATGGCGTTACGCAACCGGCTGCGCTGGCGCCGTGACCTCACCGAGGCGCTGGCGGCCGACTGGGCGGGCGTCCATTCTGGCCTCGAGCATCGTTATCTGCGTGATGTAGAGCGGCCGCATGCGCTGCCGCCCGGTAGCCGGCAGGCACTCGCCCGCCGCGCAGGCCGCAACGAGTACCGCGATGCCCTTTACAAGGAGTACGGCGTCGCCGTCGAGCTTGATGGCAGGGCCGCCCATCCCGGTGACCTGCGCTGGCGTGACATTCGGCGCGACAACTCGGCCGCCGCGGACGGCATCGTCACCCTCCGGTACGGCTGGGTCGATGTCAGTCAGCGCCCCTGCTGGGTCGCCGCGCAGGTGGCCCAGGTGCTCCGGCGGCGTGGCTACTCCGGTTTCCGGCCATGCGCTCCGGGCTGTCCTGTCGCCCTGATCAGCTGACCCGTATACCGTGCCGCCCCGGTGACCCGAACAACACCATCCCTCACTATCCCTCACTATCCCGAAGGATCTGGCGCGACGGATGACGCGGATCGTTCGGGATAGTGAGGCTGCGGCCAAGCGCCGGGGCGCGGCAGGCTCTGTCCATGGGCACGCCGTTCATCCCCGGGCTGGAACTGGCCGCGCACTATCACGCCGAGGTGGTCGGACCGCTGCTTGACCAGTCCTTCCCCGGCGTGCCCTACTCCGCGGCGCTGATCGGCTGGGGATCAGACGTGCTCGGGTTCGACTCGCCGCGCTCCACTGATCACAACTGGGGGCCGCGCCTGCAGATCTTCCTGGCTCCCGGTGACACCGGCCGTGCCGGGGAGATCACCGAACTGCTGGCCGGGCGGCTGCCGGACACCTTCCGCGGCTGGCCGACGGCCTTTCCTGACACCACCGCTGCCAGCGCCGAGCCGCGGCACCGGATCGAGGTGGCCGAACTCGGCTCGTGGCTGAACGGCCAGCTTGGCTTTGACCCGCGCCGCGGCGTGACCCTGCTCGACTGGCTCGCCACGCCCGCCCAGCGGCTGGCCGAGGTCACCGCTGGTGCGGTGTTCCACGACGGGCTGGACGTCGCGAGCGGACCGGGACCGGGACCTCGGCGTGGGCCTGAACCTGGACCTCGGCCTGGACCTGGACCTCGGCGTGGGCCTGACGGGCTTGGCGGCCTCGGCACTGTCCGGTCCGGGCTCGCCTGGTATCCGCGGGACGTCTGGCTGTACGTGCTCGCCTGCCAGTGGCAGCGAGTCAGCCAGGAGGAAGCGTTTCCGGGCCGGTGCGCCGAGGCAGGCGATGAGCTGGGATCCGCCGTCGTCACTGCCCGGCTGGCCCGCGACCTGATGCGGCTGTGCCTGCTGATGCAGCGCCGCTATCCGCCGTACAGCAAGTGGCTCGGTACAGCCTTTGCCACGCTGCCCTCGGCCGCCACGCTCGGGCCAGTGCTTGCTGGCGCGACCTCTGCGACCGGCTGGCCCGAGCGCGAGCGCCAGCTCAGCGCCGCCTACGAGGCCGTGGCTGGCCTGCATAACGAACTCGCGATCACCGCAACGCTGGGGACCGCCACGCGGCCGTACTATGAGCGGCCGTTTCAGGTCATCGGCGCCGGCCGGTTCACCGCCGCACTGCGGCGGGAGATCGCCGATCCGGTGATCGCCCGGCTGCCGGTGACCGGGACGGTAGATCAGTTCATCGACAATACCGACGCCTTCGATGACATGGCGTGGCTGCGTACGACAGTCGCCGCCCGGCTAGGGGGGCGCTAGCCAGCGGAAAACGCTGACGGCGACCAGGCGTCAACTCGCCAGAAATCATCAACCATCAGCATTCAGCATTCAGCAGCAACCGGACCCGCTTTAGCCGCCTGCACTCAGCAACAGTGGACGCCAAGCCGATGTGAGATCGCTACGTCAGGACGCCTGTCAGCGGGGGGTGGCCCGGCGACGCTGACGGGCCGGGCGCCCGGGAGCCGGCGTGGTCGGCGTGAGCGGTAGCCGGGAGGGGGGCTTGATCTCCTCCAGCCGCAGGTAGGTCACCAGCCGCTGGCCGCCGTGGGTGGCCAGCGCGGCCAGTACCTGCTGTAGCTCGGTAACGTCCCTGGCCACGACGGTGAGCATGTAGTCCGTCTCGCCGGCGACGTTGTCCGCCGCGATGATCTGCGGCAGCGCCCGGACCTGCTCGTCGAAGATGCGGCTCGAGCGCGGGTCATGGCGCGCGAGGGTGGCCGTGACGTACATCTGCAGGGGAAACCCGACGGCGGCCGGGTCAAGCCGGGCGCTGATGATGCGGATGACGCCTGACTCCTTCAGCCAGCGGACCCGGTGCAAGGTCGCCGCGGGCGACAATCCGACCAGGCGGGCGAGTTCGACGTTCGTGCGGTCCGCGTCAGCCTGCAGCGCGGTGAGGAGCTTTACGTCAACTTCATCAAGTTCAACGGCCATATCACCAAACATTATCTTGTATATCTGCCTCAGTAGCGAATTTCATGAATACCTCCGTGACGATGGCTTATGAACACCTACCGCCGTCCCGCCATCGCCGCGCTCGCCGCCGCCGGGCTGCTATGGGGCACCACGGTGCCGCTGTCCAGGGTGGCCCTGGAGTGGCTGCCGCCAGCCTGGCTCGCCTTCGCCCGCTTCGCTGTGGCCGCCGCCGTCCTGCTGGTGGCTGCCCGCTCCAGGCTGCGCGGTGCCTGCACCCCCGCCGTGCTGGCCTGGGGCGCAGTGGGATACGGCGGGACGGTCGTCGTGCAGAACGCCGGCCTAACGCGAACCAGCGTCAGCCACGCGGCGCTGCTGATCGGCGCCGCACCCGTGCTGGTCGCGATCATCGCGGCCCTGTGGCACCACACCGTGGCCCGCCCGGTGGCGTGGGCTGGCTTCGCGGTGTCGCTGGCCGGCGTCGGCCTTGTCGCTGGCGGCGAGGGAGGCGGCGCCACCACCGGCGGCGATGGCCTGGTACTGGCGTCCCTGCTGTTGTCGGCCACCTTCACCGTGGCGCAGGTCCGGCTGCTGCGCGGCCGTGACCCGGTAGCGGTGACCGCCGTGCAGTTCCTGGCCGCGGCACTCGCCGTGCTGCCGGTCGCCGTGACCACGGAGGGCATCCCCGCCGCTCCCAGCGGCTCGGGCGCTCTGCTGGCGACCATCGCGCTGGCGACCGCGGGCACGCTGCTGCCCTTCACTCTCTTCGCCTACGGGCAGAGCCGGGTATCCGCCGAGGTTGCCGGGGCTTTCCTCAACCTCGAGCCCCTCGTCGGCGCCGTGGCGGGCGTCCTCGTTTTCGGCGACCCGGCCGGCCCGCAGCAGATCCTCGGCGGCGCGGCCGTCCTCACCGGCATCGCGCTGAGCAGCCTTCCGCTGCTCGCCACCCGCCGGCCCGGCAGCCAGCGCAATCGCCGCGAGTCAGCCCCGTCTGCAGGGCCGCCAGCTGCTTGCCTGGCGAGGCGTGAGTGCCCGGCCAAGCCTTGCGCCCACGACGGCCTGGAGCACCGCGACCAGCAGCCTGACCGCGACTCCGTCCGCCGGGTGGGGCGGCAACCCTTCGCTGTCGACCGGGTCCAGCCGTTTCAGGTCAGCGGCCGGTGCTCCGTCCCGCGCCCTGGGGTGATGAATATTGCCTGGCCAGGCTCGTGGACGACGCTGCGGTGCCACACCCCGGCGGGGTTGATCATGGCGAAGCCCGGCCGCAGCTCAACCACGTTCTCCTCGCCGTCTCTGTCCTGGACGAGATCCACCCGGCCGGATAGCAGCACCACCACCTCTTCGCCTGCCGGATGCCGTTCCCAGCTCGTCCAGGTGCGGTCCTGCGGGCTCATCGTGACTAGGCGGCCTTCGTCGCCGTCCGCGGCATGCTCATCCTCGTACCTGGCCAGGTAGCCGGCGCTCCACTCGAAGTCGGGCAGCGGGGTCGCCCGTGCGCCGAGGCCGAGGTGAACGAAGGTCCTGGAAAGGTCGAACGCGTCATCGCTCATGCGGCCAATCCTGCCCTGCCGGGAACCACTGCACCATCGCGGTCGGCCGCCGCGCGACCTGGCAAGCCCACCAGCCGGCCGGCGCGCAACGTGGTGCCGGCTACTCGCCTCGGTCGATCGCCGCGAATGACCGAGGCTAGTGGTCCTGCACCTTGAGGACGACACCGCGCTGGAAGGCAGCTAACGCGCTGCCGCAGAGAGCCGGCGTTACTGCCCCTACGCGGTGGGACGGACAACAACCTCGCTCACATCAACATCGGCCGGCTGCTCGACCGCGAACGCAATAGCGCGGGCGATGGCATCCGGCGGCATTGCGGTCTTGTCCCGTCTCTCTTCGAGCTGGGCTTTCACCTCCGGATTTGTCATAACTTCCGCGAAGTTCGTCCGCGTCATCCCAGGCGAAATAATCGTCACGCGCAGCTTGTCGCCGGCCTCCTGGCGCAGGCCCTCGGAGATGGCGCGCACGGCGATCTTCGTACCGGAATAGACCGACATGCTGGGCATGATGATAAATGCTGCAGTAGAAGCGATGTTGACGAAATGCCCGGAACCCTGCTTGCGGAAGACGGGCAGCGCTGCCGCGATGCCGTACAGAACACCTTTAATGTTGACGTCGATCATCTCCTCCCACTCCTCGACGCGCAGGTCATCGAGGGGGGAAACGGGCATCACACCGGCATTGCTGACGAGAACGTCAAGCTTGCCGTACCGCTCACATGCCAACTTGACGAGCTCAGAGAGGTCGTCGCGCCGTCGCACGTCTGTGCGTGCATAGGCGGCTTCACCGCCCGCATCCGCGATGCGGGCCGCCAGCGCCTCAAGGCGACCCGATCCGCGCGCCCCCAGTACGACTTTCGCACCGCGCTCAGCGAGCAGAAGCGCAGTCGCCTCGCCAATTCCGCTGCTGGCGCCCGTGATGACGACGACCTTGCCTTCGATTCCCGGCATGAAGCCTTCCTTCCCAGTATCCGCGATGCGGACGATCCGCTCCCCGGTTTTCCGGCGGCGGCGATCGATAGTGCCCTGCGACGGCGATCGACTGCCGCAAGCGCCGCGGCCGCCCCGGAAAGGCCCCGGGAAGGCCCCGGGAAGGCCCCGGGGAAACCCCTGGCCGCCCCCGGGAAGCCCTGGGTAAACGCCTCAGTAAGTCCCGGGCGGGCCACTGCGCCGAGCGCGACGGAATGTCAGACGGGCCGCTGCCGGCCCGGCCTTTCCGGCCGGCCGATGCGGACATCGACTCCGGGCGAGTAATGCACCAGGGGCGGGTCCTGCGGCTGCGGGAGCCCGGCCGCCGCGACCAGCCGGTCGTCGACGACGCTGGCTTCCGCCCGGTGCAATGGCCACGGCTGGTGGCACGCCCGCGCGAACCGGTACCGGGCGCCCGCCACGCTGAACAGGAGCCACCGGGCGGTGAGGAAATGATCACGCTCGTCCAGCTCACCGGGCGTGAACGGCTCGCCGACCCTGATCCGTACCTGGCTGGTCGCGTCCCGGGGGCCTGGCCACCGGCGCAGGCAGGTGTAGGAGACATCGGGCCCATGGCCGGAGAGCCGCATCGAGGACCAGAAGTACGGCAGCCGGTAGGTGGTCCTGGCGACGGCCACGGCGCCGAGGCGCGCGGCGTCGAGGGAAAAGAACCAGATCCCGGAGCGTCCCTCGGCGTCCCGGACATACGTCCGCACGTTGGTCTCGCAGAAATCGGATATCCACGGCGCCCGGCTGCCGCCGCCGGTGGCAACGTGCATGAAGAACGGCACCAGCCCGACCCATGCCGCCCCGCCGAAGGTCTCGACTTGCAGGCCGGCCGGCAGCAGTCGCTGCACCACCGGCGGGTCGAAGGACCAGTGCAGGAACGTCAGCCATTCCCAGCGTTGCCGCATGATCGGCCTGTCCACGGTGAACGGGCAGGCCCCGGGCGTCACGCCCGTACCGCCGCTCACGGCGGCATCTGCGGCATCCATTCTTCCATCATGAGCCAGTGTCGGCAGTGGTGGCGACAGCGTCTCCGACGACGCGGACATGTTCGATCCTCGCCGGGTGCCCGCCCCGGCGGCGATGGGCTGGCTCACCAGATCGGGGGGTGCCGGTCCTTCCACGGCCGCGCGGCCTCCAGCTGCGCGGACAGCGAGATCAGCGTGGACTCATCGCCCATCCGGCCGGCCAGCATGACGCCGATAGGCAGCCCGTCGGCGTTCCAGTACAGCGGCACGTTGACCGCTGGCTGACCGGACAGGTTGTACAGGGCGGTATAGGGGGTGAAGCGCTTCTGCCGCTCGAAGTTCTCGGCTGGCGCCACCTCATCGAAGTATCCGACCGGCACCGGAGGTGATGCCAGGGTGGGGCTGAGCACGGCGTCGTACCCGTTCAGGATCTTCATGGCACTGCGCATGATGGCCTGCAGGTATGCCTGGGAAAAGAGCAGCTCGGGCGCGCTGAGCGCCTGCCCGCGGCTGCGCAGGTAGCGGGTCAGCGGCAGCAGCTGGTCTTCCTGGGCCGGGCCAACCGGCGCGAGCGTCGCCATCGAGTACCAGATGATCTCGAACATCGGGACGATATCAGGGCCGAAGGGGAGTTCCACGTCCTCGACGTCGTGCCCGAGGCTGGCCAGCAGCGCGCTGGCGTCCTCGTAGGCAGCGACGCAATCGGGATGCACCTCGGCTCCCTCGACCGCGTGCTGCAGCGACCGGCCGATGCGCAGCCTGCCCGGCTCGCGGCCGGCCTGAGAGGCGAACGTCTCGCCGGCCGGCCGCGGCGGCTGGGTGTACATGTCGCCAGGGTGGTTGCCGGTCATGGCGTCGAGCAGCAGCGCGGCGTCCGCGACAGTGCGGGCCAGCGGGCCGTCGGTGGAGAGCCCCGCCAGGTCAGGCATCAGCGGGCCGCCCGAGATCCGGCCGCGTGACGGCTTGATCCCGAACAGCCCGCAGACGCTGGACGGGATCCGGATCGACCCGCCGCCGTCGCTGCCCTGGGCGGCGGGCGCCAGGCCCGCGGCGACCGCTGCCGCCGCTCCGCCGCTGGATCCCCCGGCCGACCTGCTCAGATCCCACGGCGTACGGGCCGGGGGCCCGATCCTGGTCTCCGTGTAGCACGGCAGGCCGAACTCAGGGGCGGCTGTCTTGCCGGTCATCACCGTTCCGGCGGCCCTGAGCGCGGCGACGACGTAGTCGTCCTCGGCCGCGACGTTGTCGGCGAATAGCGTGCAGCCATAGGTGAGGCGGACCCCCGCGACCATGTTCAGGTCCTTGATCGGGATCGGGATCCCGGTCAGTGGCGGCAGCGCGGACACGCCGCCGCCGTCACCGCGCAGCTCGCTGGTGACGGCCTTCTCCGCGGCGGCCGCCTGCTCGCGGGCGAGTTCGGGTGTCACCGTGTAGAAGGCGCCGACCTGCTCGTTCAGGCGGTCGATGCGCTGCAGGTAGTGCTCGGTGATCTCGACGGGGGATAGCTGGCCCGCCCGGATCGCGGCGGCAAGCTCGGTCACGGTCAGGTCGTGGATCTGGGTCATGTTACCGAACAGTAGACGGCCAGCGTGACGGGGTCCAGAGCGGCCGGCGCCGCAACCCTCGTCCCGGCGCATGCACTCGCCGCCGCCCCTGATGCTGCTTCCGCCGCCGCCCGGTGCTGCCGGCTCCCCCGCCGGGCCGCCCGCCGCGCCGCCGCCGGGCTGCCCGCCACCGCCGCCAGGCCGGCCCGCCACCGCCGCCACAGAAATTTTTTTCAGCAATAAGTATCTGTTCAGCTACTCTCAGGGATATGGATCGGGAACCCTGGCCGCGCGCAAAAGCGACTGGGCCGCAGGCCCCAGCCGATGCACAGGACAACGGCAGCGAGAACGGCCGGGGTCACGCTCAGGACGGGCTCGCCGGCCCGGCTGCCGGCCGGGCCGGCAGCCGGGCCTATGCGGGGCTGGCCGCCAACCCGCGGATATTTGGCTGGATCGGCCGCGCGGTGGCCGCCGCTGTCGTGGGAGTTGCCGTCTCCATCTGGGCTAACTGGCGGATCGGCGTGACCTTAGCTGCCCTGGTCGTGATCGGCGACATCATCTACCGTTCGAAGACGACGGCGTTCATTCCCGCTTCCGACCGGGTCACCTCGGCGCAGCGGCGGTCCCGGCGCCGCCTTGCCCGGCTACGGGCCAACGGATACGTCACCCTGAACGCCCGGGCCATCCCGAACTCTCCGGAGGTCATCGACCACCTGGTGGTAGGGCCGGCCGGCGTGTTCGCGCTGGACTCGGAGCGCTGGGATCGCCGCCTGCCAGTCCGGGTGACCACCGGTAACCAGATCTACCACGGGCCGTTCAGCCAGCGGGACCGGCTGGAGCACGCTCGATGGGAGGCGGCGCAGGCCAGCCGCCTGCTCGGCAAGGCCATCAAACGGGCCGTCGACGTCCGTCCGGCGATGGTGATCTACGGGCCCAAGATTCCGTGGAACGTAGCCAGCCTGTACGGCGTCGATGTGTTCAGCGGCAGCAGGCTGCGCAAGTACTTCCGGAAGCAGGTCAAAGGCCGCCAGGCTGCGCGGCTTGACGCTGAGCAGATCAGCCTGATCCAGGAGGCTGCCGAACGGGTGCTTCCGCCGACCACCCAGTAATCGCCGGCTCGTTCCATGGCCGGCCGCGTTCCATGGCCGACCGCGATCCATGACCGGCCACGAGTTCCCGGGCGCCAGCGCCATGGCCAGCCGCCAGCCCTCCCCGGCCGCCAGCGCCATGGCCAGCCGCCAGCCCTCCCCGCCAGCCAGCTGGCCCCGCCGGCAGTTCCCGGGTCTGCGCCGGGGAGGTGCGAACGCCGCGCCCACTAGGCTGTGACCGGCCGATCAACGACGAAAGGCGGGCCGTGGCCGGAGCACGGGAATGGATGGCTGGCGCCCGCCCGCGGACGCTTCCCGCGGCGATCGTCCCGGTCGTGGTGGGCTCGGGCGTCGCGCTCGGCTACGGGCGGCTGCAGCCGTGGCGCGCGGTGCTCGCGCTCGTCGTGGCCCTTGCGCTGCAGGTCGGCGTCAACTACGCCAACGACTACAGCGACGGGGTACGCGGCACCGACGAGCACCGGGTCGGCCCGGTCCGGCTGGTTGGCTCCGGCCTTGCCCGGCCCAAGCAGGTCCTCGCGGCCGCGCTCAGCTGCTTCGCCGCCGCCGGCGTGGCCGGGCTCGTACTTGCCCTGGTGACCTCGTGGTGGCTGATCCCGCTCGGCGCCGCGGCCGTCGCCGCCGCGTGGTTCTACACCGGCGGGAACCGGCCCTATGGCTACCGCGCGCTCGGCGAGGTCTCCGTCTTCCTCTTCTTCGGGCTGGCCGCGGTGGCGGGCACTGCCTACGTGCAGATGGACCGGGTGGCCTGGCTGGCCCTGGCGGCCGCCGTGCCGGTCGGGCTGCTCGCCTGCGCGCTGCTGGTCATCAACAACCTGCGCGACATCCCGACCGACGCGGCGACGGGCAAGCGCACGCTCGCGGTGGTCGCCGGTGACCAGCGGACCCGCCTGCTGTATACGGCCTGCGCCCTGTTTCCGTTCGCGATCGCCGTCGCGATCGCGCCGGTACGGCCGCTGGCCCTGCTGGCGCTGGCCGCCGTTCCGCTGGCGCTGATTCCGGTCCAGCTCGTCCGGGCCGGCGCGGCAGGCCCGCGGCTGATCACCGCTCTCGGGCAGACGGGGCGGCTGCAGCTGGCGTTCGGCGCGCTACTGACGGTCGGCCTGGCGATCCGGCTCTGACGTCGCCGGCCCGGGAGATCCCGGCTGCGCTGGCGCCCCGGGTAATCCCGGCGAGCCCGCTTGCGCCGTCACGTCCGGCAAGCTTGCTGGTGCCGGGACCTGGCCCGGCGAGCCCTCTTGCGCTGTCACGTCCGGCAAGCTTGCTGGTGCCGGGACCTCGCCGATGGCCGCGCCGGCCGGCGGCGCCGCGGGCCGGGCACCATTCGCCGAGGCAGGCGGCACTCCGTTGCCGGACCCGGACCCGGACCCGGACCCGTCGAACGCGCTGGTCACCATCTTCAGAGCGCTGGTCACCTCGCTCGGGATCACCCAGACCGTGTTGCCCTCCCCCTGCGCGAGCTGCGGGAGCGTCTGCAGGTACTGGTAGGCGAGCAGTTTCGGGTCGGGGTCGTTCTCGTGAATCGCCTGGAACACCGTCTCGATGGCCTTGGCCTGTCCCTCGGCCCGCAGGATCGACCCCTGCCGCTCGCCCTCGGCCCGCAGGATCTGGCTCTGCTTCTCGCCCTCGGCGGTGAGGATCTTGGACTGCCGGACCCCCTCGGCGTTGAGGATCGCCGCGCGCTTCTCCCGCTCGGCCCGCATCTGCTTCTCCATCGCGTCGATGACGCTCTTCGGCGGGTCGATCGCCTTGATCTCCACCCGGGTGACCCGGATACCCCACTTGCCCGACGCGTCGTCAAGCACCCCGCGAAGCCTGGTATTGATCTTGTCCCGGGAGGTCAGGGTCTGCTCCAGGTCCATGCTCCCGATCACGCTGCGCAGCATGGTCGCGGTGATCTGCTCGATCGCCTGGATGTAGTCGACGATCTCGTAGTCGGCCGCCCGCGGGTCAGTGACCTGGAAAAACAGCACCGTGTCGATGAGCACGACCAGGTTGTCCTCGGTGATGACCGGCTGCCCGTTGAAGGACACCACCTGCTCCCGCAGGTCGATCACCGGCTTGACCCGGTCGACGAACGGGACGATGAAGGTCATCCCGGGCTCCAGTGTCTTGCGGTACCGGCCGAAGCGCTCGATGTTGCGTGCCCGCGCCTGCGGCACGATGCGCACCGTCTTTATCGCCAGGACAACCATCAGGGCGACGATGACGGCGGCAACAATCAGGACAGCAATTTCCACGGCTACTCCCGGGGATAGACAAGGGCCGTTGCGCCCTCGATCTGGAAGACATCGACGGTGGAGCCGACGGGTATGGTCAGGGTGTCGTCGTACGGGCGGGACGACCAGAGCTCGCCGCCGATCCGCACCTGGCCGGCGTGCGCGGTGACCTCCTCGACGACGATCGCCGACCGCCCGACCAGCGCGGACGTCCCGCTCCTGAGCAGCGGCGGCTGCCTGATGTGGCGCAACCCGATG
>Ga0302178_10000094_pt1 | contig 80603 bp, 70 predicted proteins | sample I_Palsa_E1_3_FD_198790 | JGI IMG/M metagenome (GOLD analysis project Ga0302178, IMG submission 198790) | Peat permafrost microbial communities from Stordalen Mire near Abisko, Sweden - I_Palsa_E1_3 | ecosystem: Environmental > Terrestrial > Soil > Palsa > Peat permafrost | place: Sweden...
AGCCAGGACCTTCTCCGGTCCCGGCTCTATCGATCACGGCTATAAGGTTCGCGCCTACGTCGCTCCGGCCATACGGGATGCCACGGTGCTACAGGTATGCACAGCATATTCGCATTGAATAAAACTCTCGACGGCGAGCGGGCTACTCGTCAATCAACCCGCCATCCAGCAAACGTTTTACCCCTTCCGCAGGCCACAACAGTCGGCGATTCGGCAACTTGACAGGACGTACGCCAAAGTAAGAACCAGTCTCCGAATAACGCTTCCTGACCGACTGGGCCGCCACCGCCAGTGTCGCCGCAAATTCGTCAGTGGAAAGCTGTGCACGGTTAGCCGGCAACGGCATGGGCGAACGAGCGGTAGACGCAGGCGACGCCGCATCCACCGGCATCTGCAGATCCGGCTTGACCGAATCGAGTCTGCTCAGGATCACATCAACCGATTGCGCCATTTGCACCGCATGCTTTGCAACATCGCCGGGAATATGAAGGACCGAATCAGACAGTCGCGCGCTGCCCGTAGCATCCAGGAATGGATCGAGCCATTCACTTTCAATTTCCGCATCGATACACCACCGGAGAAAATCGTGGGGATGCATTGCTTTCGGTACTTCCACCGCGTCCTCATGCCAATCGATCCACTGCGCCAAGATGTCACGAGTGGCGCTAATACGTCGCGTGGAAATATTAGGAGACTGGTTGTCCAGAGTCAGCAGGTCCACAGGAATTTCAATAGCGCCGTGCGGCGCATGAAAGCCGCCGAGTAGAAGCGCCCCCATTACCGGCGTCCACGTCTCTAGCGCAAGATATCCTACGAGCGTCGCATCGAGACGAACGCGTGCTTCCACCCTTTCTGCTGGGGTTTTGGATTGGCTCATCTGCCTTTCTGCTCCAATTGATTTCCTGCCTGTTACAGCATCGAAACACCGATTTTATAGTGTCTGATGGGCAACGCACCAGGAGAATAACCGCGACCACCGTCCCTGTTGGCGAGATTGCGAGTCCTCTGCGGCATCGGCGTCGTGGAGCATTGGCCTAGTCAGCGATGGCGGAGGTACGAGCAGCGCAGGCCGTGCATGGTCTCAGCGCAGTTCAGCGGACGGTCAACGCTTCGTTATGCGCGACTTCCTAACAGCCAAAGCAGCTAACCCGAATGTCACAACATCGGCCTGCAAGGGAAGATACAAATTTTCAGATTGATCGATGTAGATATACGTTGATCGAATTGGGTTACACCAGGGTTACATAAAGCAGCAACGAGCACAGAAATAAACAAGGGGTTACATGAATTAACATGTAACCCCTTGATATTACTACGCATTATTGGTGGGCCCGGTCGGACTTGAACCGACGACCAAAGGATTATGAGTCCTCTGCTCTAACCAACTGAGCTACAGGCCCGGTCTGTTGCCGGCATGTCTTAGCTGCGCTGCGTAAGCACCCTGAATGGAGCCCCGCAGCGTAGTTCGACTTAGTTGCCTTCGAGGAACGACTTCAGTTTATCAGAGCGGCTCGGATGACGCAGCTTACGTAGCGCCTTCGCTTCAATTTGACGTATGCGCTCACGCGTCACATCAAATTGCTTGCCAACCTCTTCAAGCGTGTGGTCAGTGCTCATTTCAATACCGAAGCGCATCCGCAGAACCTTCGCTTCACGCGGGGTCAGCGAATCCAATACGTCTTTCACGACATCACGCATGCTGGCATGCAGCGCTGCGTCTGAAGGTGCAACGGTATTGGTGTCTTCGATAAAGTCGCCGAGATGAGAATCGTCATCGTCGCCGATCGGTGTTTCCATCGAAATCGGTTCCTTGGCGATCTTCATAATTTTGCGGATCTTATCTTCCGGCATTTCCATCTTTTCCGCAAGTGTCGCTGGGTCTGGTTCTAACCCAGTTTCCTGAAGAATTTGCCGGGAGATGCGATTCATCTTGTTGATCGTCTCGATCATATGAACCGGAATCCGTATCGTGCGCGCCTGGTCGGCAATCGACCGCGTGATGGCCTGACGGATCCACCACGTGGCATAGGTCGAAAACTTATAGCCGCGACGATATTCAAATTTGTCGACAGCCTTCATCAAGCCGATATTGCCTTCCTGGATCAAATCGAGGAACTGCAAACCACGGTTGGTGTATTTCTTCGCGATCGAGATCACCAGGCGCAAGTTGGCTTCGGTCATCTCGCGCTTGGCCTGACGCGCCCGCAATTCGCCCGCCGCCATCTGGCGGTTGGTTTCCTTGAGATCTTTCAGCGGCAGCACCACGCGCGCTTGCAAATCGATCAGCTTTTGTTGCTGTTCGCGGATCGCGGGGATGTTACGGATCAGGATGGTGCTGTAGTTGTTGCCTTCATCGACAACTTTCTGCGCCCAATCGAGATTGGTTTCGTTACCCGGGAAACGCGTAATAAATTCACTGCGCGACATGCCACATTTGTCGACCACAGTATGCAGGATCTGACGTTCGACCTGACGCACTTCGTCGACTTGCGCACGCAGGGTGTCGCACAGACGCTCGACAGTACGCGCGGTAAAACGAATCGACATCAACTCGGCCTGGATCGACTCCTGGGCCTTCAGGTAGGCTTTGGACTTATAGCCTTCCTTCTCGTAGGCACGACGCATTTTTTCGAACCATTCGCTGATCAGCGAAAAACGCTCGAGGGCGTCGCGCTTCAGCTGTTCGAGTTGAGCGGCGTTCGCAGACGCGGCGGCGGCGCCGTCATCGTCCTCTTCTTCCTCTTCCTCAACCGCTTCGACTTCCTCTTCGGCCGGGGCTGCTTCGATTTCCTCGGCTTCGGCAGCGGTAAAACCATCTGCGTCGGCGGCGTTGGGATCGATCAGGCCGTCGACCAGTTCGTCGATGCGAATTTCTTCGGAAGCCACGCGCTCAGCCATCGCAAGAATGTCGGCAATCGTGGTCGGGCAAGCGGAAATCGCCTGCACCATGTGTTTCAGGCCGTCTTCGATGCGCTTCGCGATTTCGATTTCGCCTTCACGCGTCAGCAGCTCGACCGTACCCATTTCACGCATATACATGCGAACCGGGTCGGTGGTGCGGCCGAATTCGGAATCGACAGTCGACAAGGCAACTTCGGCTTCTTCCTCGACTTCATCGTCGCTGGTAGCCGCCGGTGCGTTGTCGTTGAGCAGCAGCGTTTCGGCATCGGGGGCCTGTTCATAAACGGCCACACCCATGTCGTTGAAGGTGCTGATGATGCTTTCGATCGCTTCGGTTTCGGCAAAGTTGTCGGGCAAGTGATCGTTGATTTCCGCGTATGTCAGGAAACCACGTTCTTTACCGAGCTTGATCAGCGCACGCAGCTTCGCACGACGTTCCTCGAGTTCCTCTGCGGTGCCGGGTTGATGCGATGCAAACGCGTCTTTCAGCAGAGCTTTCTCTTTGGCGCGGCGATCACGTGCCTTGATTTTCTCAACCTTGACTTCAGGCACTGCGACTTGGGGCACTTCGTCCCCGACAGGTACTTCGTTCAACTGTTTCTTCATGGAACTCGCCGTAGCGGCTTCTATTTCGACGCGCTGAGGCTCATCTTCAAGCTCAACGGCCGCAGCCTTGGATACCTTACTCGTGCGCACAGCCGTCCCGGAGGGAGCGGCGGCCTCTTTCTCTTGCGTTACATCAACCTGTTCGAACTCGACTTCATCCTGCTCAAGCGGCTTTACTGCGCCATGTTTACCAACGCTAACTGCCGTTACGTCGGCCTGACCTCGGTCAGCCGAAGCTGATTTAGGCGTGACTGTGGTGGCGCCGTTCTTTTTTGCATCCTGAACCTTACCATCCGCGGCAACCTTTGCCACCGATTTCCCCGGGTTTACGGCCCCGGAAATTGTCTTGGATGCTGCTTTTACCGCCTTATCTGTTCCCTGCGCGACCGCTTTCGTCGCGGTTTTCGCATCCGATTTCGCCTCTAGATGGGCGGACCGAGCAGATTTTTCCGCTGGAACAGCTTTCTTCCGTTCTTCAGACGTCTTGCCTACCGCTGCCTTGCCGCTTGTAGTCTTTGCCATCCTGATCTCGCCCTTTACAAGAAGAAAACGAAACGCTGGGAACCCTCAATTATATCATGCTGATCCGTCTGAACTCGCCGGAGCGGCAAGACGCTTTTTTAATTCAGCCGCGCGCCGCGACAAATCGGTAAATTCAGCAGTTTCATCGGCAGTCAAACGCCCCTGTTTGGACAAACGATCCAATCTATCGCACCACAAATCGTAACGCAGGCGTGCAACCGCGGCCCGCAGTTCCTCGCCGGCCACGCGCTCCTGCTCCAGATGGCGCTCCGCATCGGCTTCGACGTTGGGGTCGTGCAACATTACATCGCGGACATTTTCATCATAGACCAGAATTCCGTCGAAAATTTCCTCATACATGGGCGCATTTTCCGACGCGCGCAATAATTCAGACAACACCGTAAACTGCGCGGCATCTCCCAAGGCACGGGCGTGTGCCAAGACTTCCTCGAATAATTCGTGATTGCGCGTCGCCTCGAACAAGATTTCTTCGTCGTCGGCGTCAAGCAAATGGACGATGCGCGGAAACATCACCAAATTGCGCAAGGCGCGCTGCTCGTTGCCGGTGACCCGGCGCCGCTCGCTTTTCGGCGGAGCCGCGCGTGCCGGGGCATTGGCGCGCGTACCGACCTCGCATAATGCCGCCACCTCCTCAAATGGGGTATCCAAGCGATCCGCCAGCATATGGAGGATTTGCACCCGCAAAGCATTGGCCGGCATGGCCTGCAATAAAGGCTTGGCGTCGAATAGCGCTTTCGCGCGCCCCTCCGGCTGCTCCAGCTGCTTGCCGGCGGTAATTTCGTTGAGCAGGAATTGCGACAGAGGCAAAGCCCGGTCGACCTCATCGGCAAAGGCATCGGCGCCGCGCTCGCGCACGAAGCTATCGGGATCGTGCTCGGTCGGCAAAAACAGAAAGCGCACGCTACGATTGTCGGCGGCATGCGGCAAGCAAGCGTCCAGCGCCCGCCGGGCGGCTTTACGCCCCGCCGTGTCGCCGTCAAAACTGAAGACCACCGTATCGGTCTGGCGAAACAGTTTTTGTACATGGATCGGCGTGCAGGCCGTGCCTAATGTGGCTACCGCATTCGGGAAACCGAGCTGCGCCAACGCCACCACGTCCATATAGCCTTCGACCACCAGGGCATAGCCTTTTTCACGGATCGCCAAGCGCGCTTCAAACAGTCCGTATAACTCGCTGCCTTTATTAAAAAGCGGCGTTTCAGGTGAATTCAGGTACTTAGGCTCGCCGCTATCGAGCACCCGCCCCCCAAAACCGATTACCTGCCCCTTCACGTTGCGAATCGGGAACATGATACGGTCGCGGAAGCGGTCGTAGCGACGCGACTGCCCCTGTCCGTCGGATTTGTCGCTATTGATGACCAGGCCCGTCTCGACCAGCGCCTCATCGCGATAGTTGTCAAACACGGCTTCAAGGTTCTGCCAATCGTCCGGCGCGAAACCCAGGCCGAAATGCGCCGCGATTTCCCCCGTCAGTCCGCGCCGCTTCAAATAATCGACGGCCTTGGGCGCGCCTTTGAGCTGCTTACGGTAGTAATCGCAAGCCACCCGCATTGCATCGCTCAAGCCCGGCGCCGCTGCAGGCTTGGCGCCCACGCCACCACCGCCGTAGCCGCCGGACGGCGCTTCGCGCGGCACGGTCATACCGACCGACTGCGCCAGATCGGTGACGGCCTCAGGAAAACTCAGACCCGTATGCTCCATCAGAAAACTGATGGCCGTGCCGTGCGCGCCGCAACCAAAGCAATGGTAGAACTGTTTGGTCGGGCTGACCGTAAACGACGGGCTTTTCTCGTTATGGAACGGACACAGCCCCATAAAATTGGCGCCGCCCTTCTTCAATTGGACAAACCGGCCCACCACCTCGACGATGTCGACGCGGTTCAGCAGGTCCTGCAAGAAGGCGTGCGGAATCATGGAAAAAGCCTCATGCCGTCGCGCGCATGGTTTAGTTGGATCCTGCCAGCGCTGCCTTGACCAAGCCGGAGAGCGCGGTCATATCGGCGCGACCGGCCAATTTGGCTTTCAGCACTGCCATCACGCGCCCCATATCCTGCGGGCCCGCGGCGCCGGTTTCCAGCACCGCGGCTTGCACTGCGGCAGCCACCTCGGCCGGCGACAACTGCTGCGGCATATATTCCTGCAGCACCAGTATTTCGCTGGCTTCCTTGGAGGCCAGATCCTCGCGACCCGCCGCGCTAAACTGGCTGAATGAATCTTTGCGCTGCTTGATCAGTTTGTCGGTCACCGCAATCACGTTAGCGTCATCGAGCACGATACGCTCATCGACCTCGCGCTGCTTGATCGCCGCCAGCAACAGCCGGATCGTGCCAAGCCGCTCGCTATCTTTCGCGCGCATCGCGTTTTTCATGTCTTCGGTAATACGTTCTTTGAGACTCATGGACTATCTTTCCAATTAATGCGTTTCTTGACCCCAAGCGTTAACCGCGCTTACAGGGACTGCAATCTATTAAGATGGTGCAACAAACCTTGTTTTACAAGGTTCAGCAGACAAAAAACCCGCTTTGGGACATCCTTCCCAAAGCGGGTTTATTCTGTACTTTCAAGAAAACGCCGCAACGCTCCCAAGTTTGCCGCCCCAAAAGAAGCCCCGCTGGCGGACTCGGGGCTGATCATAAAGTTTAACACAGGCCCCACGCTTAGCCAGCCCCTCAGCCGCGCCCGTGAGTGGCTTCGGCCGCAGCCTGACCCGCGGCCACTCCCGAGGCCCAGGCCCACTGAAAATTATAGCCGCCGAGCCAGCCCGTCACGTCGACCGCCTCGCCAATAAAATAGAGACCTGGCACACGCTGCGCCATCATCGTGGTCGACGACAATTCGCGCGTATCGACCCCACCGCGCGTCACCTCAGCCTTACGCCAGCCCTCTGTACCGCTAGGCGTCAGCGGCCAGCCGGCCAGCGCGCCGCCCAGCTTGGTCAGGGCCCGGTCGGGCAAATCGGCCAGCCGCGCGTCGGGCGACAAACCCTGCGCTTCGACCCACGCAGCCGCCAAGCGGGCCGGTAATAAACTGCCCAGCAGCGTGGCCAGTTGCCGCTTTGAGTTGGCTTTCGCGTCCAGCAAGGTTGCGCTGGCATCGAGCGTCGGCAATAAATCGATATGAATGGCTTGCCCCGGTGTCCAGTAGCTGGAAATCTGCAAAATCGCCGGCCCCGACAAGCCGCGGTGCGTCAGCAGCAAATCCTCCAAAAATTCCTGGCGCTGGCGCCCGCTTCCGGTCGATACCTTGACTTCCAGCGACAGGCCGGACAGGGCCGCAAATGGCGCCCAGTCGGCTGCGGTAAAGGTTAGCGGCACCAAGGCCGGACGCGGCTCGACGAGTTTCAGGTCAAATTGACGCGCTAATCGATACGCGAAGTCGGTCGCACCGATTTTCGGTATCGACAGGCCACCAGTGGCCACCACTAAGGCTTGGCTCGCAATCGTGCCGGCATCGGTCAATAGCTGGAAGCCGCGGCCAGTGTCTTGGCGCACTTCGTGCACCTGGGTCGGACAGCGCCAACTGACGCGCCCGGCATCGCACTCGCTTTTCAGCATGGCAATAATGGACTCACTGGAGTCATCGCAGAACAACTGGCCCTTGTGTTTTTCGTGCCACTTGATGCGATGCCTGCCCAGCAGATCGAGAAAGTCGCGGGGTGTATAGCGTGCCAATGCCGAACGGCAAAAGTGAGGGTTTTCCGATAGAAAATTGGCCGGCCCCGCATGCAAATTGGTGAAATTGCAGCGGCCGCCGCCCGAAATGCGGATTTTCTCGGCCAAACGCTCGGCATGGTCGATCAGCACGACGCGCCGCCCCAATTGCCCCGCCACCGCGGCGCACATCATGCCCGCGGCGCCCGCGCCGATGATTGCGATATCGAAATGTTCCATGGCGCGCATTGTAACCGGGCTGGAGCGCAAAACGGCCTTGCGCCCCACTGCTATACTCGCGTCTTCGCAGCCGCCCCCTTGGCTGGCGCATTTATCTGCTACCCCCATGTTAGTTCTTGGTATTGAAAGTTCCTGCGACGAAACCGGTCTGGCGCTCTACGACACACAGCGAGGCCTGCTGGCGCACGCCTTGCACTCGCAAATCGCCATGCATCGCGAATATGGCGGGGTAGTGCCCGAACTGGCTTCGCGTGACCATATCCGCCGCGTGCTGCCGCTGCTGCGTGAGGTTTTGAGCGGCGCCCAGGTCGCTTCGCCGGCCATCGACGCGATTGCGTTCACCCAAGGACCGGGTCTGGCCGGCGCCCTGCTGGTCGGCGCAGGTGTCGCCAATGCGCTGGCACTGGCCTGGCAAAAGCCCGTAATCGGTATTCACCACCTTGAAGGTCATTTGCTGTCGCCCCTGCTGGCCGATGCACCGCCGGCTTTTCCGTTTGTCGCTTTGCTGGTTTCGGGTGGCCATACGCAACTGATGCGAGTCACCGATGTCGGCGTCTATGAGACGCTGGGGGAAACACTGGACGATGCCGCAGGGGAAGCGTTCGACAAAACGGCCAAGCTGCTCGGACTCGATTATCCAGGCGGCCCGGCAGTCTCACGCCTGGCAGAATTCGGCACGCCCGGCGCAATTGCGCTACCCAGGCCGATGCTGCACTCGGGCGACCTCGATTTCAGTTTCAGCGGATTAAAGACTGCCGTGCTCACACAGATGCGCAAACTTGGCAGCACTGTTTCCGAGCAAGGCCGCGCCGATCTGGCGCGCGCTTTTGTCGACGCCGCCGTCGATGTCCTGGTCAGCAAGTCGATCGCGGCACTCAAGAAAACGGGCTTGAACCGCTTGGTGGTGGCAGGCGGAGTCGGGGCCAACGCGCAGTTGCGCCACGCCCTGAACACCGCTGCCGCAAAACGGCGCTTCAGCGTGCATTACCCCGACCTGGCCTTGTGCACCGACAACGGCGCGATGATTGCACTGGCCGGGGCTTTACGCCTGACGCGCTGGCCCGGTCAAGCCAGCTTCGATTATGGTTTTACGGTCAAACCGCGCTGGGATTTGACTAGCCTGGGCCATTAAGCCGCACACGCCTCCAACCTTGCAGGTAGAACGTTATATTGCCGCCCCCCACACAAATCAGCCCAATCGTTTATTTAAAAAACGGCTCGCCCGTCACTTAAGATGGGCGAGCCGAAGTCCATTGATTCCCAGTCCCTCGTTTATGGCATTGCCGCGCAAGCAGGCCGTAGGGCAGGCGCGCTTAAATCACGCCACCAGCTTGGTCTGATTGCCGGCGCCTTGTTCGCCACCGAGAAAGCGCTTGCCTATCGACGCGGCAATCCCGGCGGCGTCGAGCCCTTGCAAACTGAGCAGCTTGGCCGGATCACCATGATCGATAAACTGATCGGGCAGACCCAATTGCAATACCGGGCGCAGCACGCCATTAGCCAACAGGCTTTCGACGCAAGCCGAACCCGCGCCGCCCATGATGGAGCCCTCTTCGACCGTCACAAACGCGTCATGCGTTTGGGCGAGTTTCAGCAGCAATTCGGTATCGACCGGCTTCACAAAACGCATATTGACGACGGTGGCATTCAGCGCCTCACCGGCCGCAACGCTAGGCGCGACCATGGTGCCGAAGGCCAGAATGGCAATCCGCTGACCGGCCGGCAGCGTGGTTTCGCGCTTGATTTCGCCGCGCCCGATGGGCAAGGCCGTCATTTGCTTGACCGGCTCAACGCCGAGACCCGCGCCACGCGGGTAGCGCACGGCCGTCGGGCCGGCTTGCTGAATCGCTGTATAGAGCATCTGGCGGCATTCGTTTTCGTCCGAGGCCGCCATCACTATCATATTCGGGATGCAACGCAGGAAAGCCATGTCATAAGAGCCGGCATGGGTTGCACCGTCGGCGCCGACTAAGCCGCCACGGTCGATGGCAAATACCACGGGTAGGTTTTGCAAAGCGACATCATGGATTAACTGGTCGTAACCGCGCTGCAAAAAAGTCGAATAAATCGCCACGACCGGCTTCAAGCCCTCCGTCGCCACGCCAGCGGCGAAGGTCACGGCATGCTGCTCTGCAATACCGACATCGTAATAGCGATCGGGGAAGCGCTTTTCAAATTCAACCATGCCCGAACCTTCGCGCATCGCGGGCGTGATGCCGACCACCCGCGAATCGAGTTCGGCCATATCGCACAACCATTCGCCAAACACCTGCGTATAAGTGCGCTTGGCCGGTTTGGTCGAAGGTTTGATCCCTTCGGCCGGATTGAATTTGCCTGGGCCGTGATACAGCACCGGATCCGCTTCCGCCAGCTTGTAGCCTTGACCTTTGCGCGTGACAACATGCAGAAATTGCGGGCCGCGCAGTTCCTTGATGTTTTGCAAGGTCGGTATCAACGATTCGAAATCATGACCGTCGATCGGGCCAATATAATTAAAACCGAATTCTTCGAACATGGTCGCAGGCACGACCATGCCCTTGGCATGCTCTTCCAGCTTGCGCGCCAATTCCAGCATAGGCGGCGCCACGCTGAGCATGCGCTCGACGCCCTTTTTGGCCGCCGCATAGAATTTGCCCGACATCAGACGCGCGAGATAACGATTCAGTGCGCCGACCGGCGGTGAAATCGACATATCATTGTCGTTCAGGATCACGACCAGAGGCAGGTCGTCGCATACGCCGGCATTATTCATCGCCTCAAAGGCCATCCCGGCCGTCATGGCGCCGTCGCCGATGACGGCGATCGCATGGCGATTGTCGCCACGCAGCTTGCTGCCGACCGCCATCCCAAGCGCCGCCGAAATCGAGGTACTGGAATGCGCCGTGCCAAACGTGTCGTACTCGGATTCATCGCGACGCGGAAAGCCCGAGATGCCGCCGAATTGGCGCAGCGTGGCCATCGCGTCGCGACGACCCGTGAGAATTTTATGCGGGTAGGTCTGATGGCCCACATCCCAAACGATACGATCATCCGGCGTGCCAAATACGTAGTGCAACGCAATCGTCAGCTCGACCGTGCCCAGATTCGATGACAGGTGACCGCCCGTCTGCGACACACTTTCGAGCACGAAAGCGCGCAATTCATCCGCAAGCGGACGCAATTGACTACGGTCGAGGCGGCGCAATGCCGCCGGGTCATCGATGGTTTTCAACAAATCGTACATCGTCGTTCCAATCTAGGAGACGCCGCGCGAGCTTTCCGCACGGGTCCCCGGTTTAATTTGCGCTGCGCCGGGTTATCAGGCACTAATTTGCCCTATCCACCACCAGATCGGCCAGCTCGCTCAAGCGTCGCGCCCGCATGCCGAATCCGGCCAGCGCGGCGTGGGCCTCGCCTCTAAGCTGTTCCGCCAGGGCACGAGAAGCGTCCAGACCGAGAATCGATACATAAGTCGGCTTGCCATCCTTCGCGTCTTTACCGGCCGTTTTACCCAGGGTGGCGGAATCGGCCGTCACGTCAAGGATATCGTCGACCACCTGAAATGCCAAACCAATCGCAGCCGAGTAGCAATCCAAGGCTGCTTGTTCAGCAGGCTTAGTTTCCGATAAAGGGCCACATAATGCACCCATTCTGACGGCGGCGCGCAACAAGGCGCCGGTTTTGAGTCTATGCATGGTCTCCAAATCGGCGCGCGCCAGCTGGGCGCCGACACTTTCAAGATCGATGGCCTGCCCGCCCGCCATGCCGATCGAGCCGCTGGCGCTCGCCAATTCACGCATCAGCGCGGCCTGCTGGGCCACCTGCAAAACTGGCGCCCCCAAGGTAATAAAGGCTTGCGACTGCAAGGCATCGCCCACCAGCAGCGCAGTGGCCTCATCATACTGAACATGTACTGTGGGCTTGCCGCGACGCATTGCGTCATCGTCCATCGCCGGCATATCGTCATGCACCAACGAGTACACATGGATCATTTCGATGGCGCAGGCAGCGGCATCCAGCGCCTCGGCCCGCGCGCCAACCGCCTCACCCGCGGCATGGCACAACAAAGGCCGAACGCGCTTGCCGCCGCCCAAGGCGGCATAGCGCATGGCTTCATGCAAACGTTGCGGCAGCGCTGTAACAGGGGGCAAAAAACCCTCCAAAGCTGTCTCCGTGCGGGTCAGCACAGCTTGGGTCCATGCCTTGAAGCTCACTTCGGGAGAACTATTTTCCATATTGGACTGCAAGACCGTCATCAGGCACTCTCTTTTTCTGCGTCCGAATCCAGAGAGCGGGCTGCTTGCGCGGCGCTCGCAGGATCGGGATCGTTTAATGATTTCAGTGTATCGCCATCGAGCACACGCACCTGTTGCTCGACTTTTTCCAGCTGCTGCTGGCAAAACGCAACCAGGGTTGCACCACGGCGGTAGGCCGCCAGGGAAGCTTCCAAGCTCAGGTTACCGCCCTCCATTTGACCGACGAGAGCCTCTAATTCAGCCAGCGCGGCTTCGTAGGAGGCCGGAGCGGGCGCCTGGGGCAACCCGGCGTCTGACGCCGCGGAGGCCGTGGAATCGGCGGGCGCGGCACGCTTTGAGGTGGATTGGGAAGGGTCTACCGTTTTTGCCATGAAATAGGAGAGTGTTAGCGAATCGGGTATTTTACGGCAAAAAGCGGCCAAGCCCGAGACAAGAAAGTAATTCCGGGCTAGCATGCCTTCGCGCCCTTCAAGCCCGACATTTGCGACTCAAATCAGAGGCTTAAGCTACACAGCAACATTCAAAAATGATATAATTTTAGGTTCCCTACAATTCGACTTTACTTCGGTTCGGTTGTTCGCTGCTTTCACGCTTTTTTCGGGAGTGGGAATGTCCAATCTGAGCAACGCCCTGCAGCTTAAGAGCATAAACAGCCAGCTGCCTGTGACGGCTTACTTTGACGAAGCGCTTTTTAAGCGCGAGATTGACACATTATTTAAAGCTGGACCCCGTTATATCGGCAGCACCTCGATGGTGCCCAATACGGGAGATTATTTCGCATTACCTAGCGAGGCGGAGGGCCGCCTATTGGTTCGCAATCAACACGATCAGGTTGAGTTGCTATCCAACGTCTGCCGCCACCGCCAGGCCATCATGCTGAATGGGCGCGGCAACGCCGAGAATATCGTCTGCCCGCTGCACCGCTGGACTTACGACCTCAAAGGGCAATTGCTCGGAGCGCCGCATTTCCCGGATAACCCCTGTTTGAATCTCGGCAGCTCGCCGCTGCAGAACTGGCAAGGCCTGTTATTCGAATCTGCTTCGGCCGAGCGCAATGTGCTCGACGATCTCTCCAGCATGAAGACCGCACCCTATTTCGATTTCTCGGGCTATTTGCTCGATCATGTCGAGATCCATGAGTGCAACTACAACTGGAAAACGTTTATCGAGGTCTATCTCGAAGACTATCATGTGGTCCCGTTCCACCCGGGCCTGGGTAGTTTCGTCTCGTGCGAAGACCTGCAATGGCAGTTTGGCGAATGGTATAGCGTGCAAACCGTCGGCGTCCACGCGGACCTCGCCAAGCCGGGCAGCGCGAAATATCGCAAATGGCAGGAAGCGGTCTTGAATTTCCGCGACGGCAGCGCCCCCAAATTCGGCGCCGTCTGGATGATCTACTATCCGAACGTGATGATCGAGTGGTATCCCCATGTGCTGATCGTTTCGTCTGTTATTCCACGCGGCCCGCGTCAGACCACAAATATCGTCGAGTACTATTACCCCGAGGAAATCGTGCTGTTCGAGCGCGAATTTATCGAGGCAGAGCGCGCGGCCTATCAAGAAACAGCGGCGGAAGACGACGAAATCGCCGAACGTATGGATGCCGGACGCGCCGCCCTCATGAAGCGCGGCGAATCGCAGGTGGGCCCGTATCAAAGCCCCATGGAAGACGGTATGCAGCACTTCCACGAATTCCTGCGCCGCCAGCTAGGCGAAATCTGAGCACTAAAATTCAGGGACGGGGTAATCCAGCGTAACCTGGAGGCAAGCTACACCGCGTACACTGCGCGGTGTAGCGCGTGCAGACGAATGCGCAGCAACGGTTATTGAATTGGCACTGAACTAATCAGGCCGCACCAACAGGGGAAGGCAATGCCACATACCCGCTACACCACGTTAATCTCCGTCGAAACACTGGCCCAGCGCCTGGCTGAAGCCCCCGACGCCACGCTGCTACTCGACTGCCGTTTCGACCTGACCGCGCCCGACGCCGGCGCCGAGGCCTACTCCGTAGCCCATCTGAGTGACGCGCGCTACCTACATCTCGATCACGATTTATCGGGCGAAAAGACCGGCAGCAACGGCCGCCACCCCCTACCCGATCGCGCCACGCTGGCACGTAAACTTGCCGAGTTGGGCCTCAACCAAGGCATGCAAGTGGTCGCCTATGATGCGCAAGGCGGCATCTACGCCGCGCGCCTGTGGTGGCTGCTACGCTGGCTCGGGCACGATGCCGTCGCCGTGCTCGACGGTGGCTTGCAAGCGTGGGTGGCCGGTGGCCGCTCGGTCGTGGTCGATCCTGTCGTGGTTGAGCGTTCGCCCGGCAATTTTGTCGCCGGCAAAGCGCTGACCACCACGGTCAGCGTCAGTGAGGTTGAGCACAATCTGAGTACGCGCGCGGAATTGGTGATCGATGCCCGGGCCGCCGATCGCTATCGCGGCGAAAACGAAACGCTGGACCCGCGCGGCGGACATATCCCGGGCGCCGTCAATCGCTTCTTCAAAGACAATCTAACGGCTGAAGGACGCTTTAAACCGGCCCATACCTTGCGCGACGAGTTCGCCGCTGTCATCGGTCAAACACCGGTGCATCGCGTGATACTGCAATGCGGCTCGGGCGTCACCGCCTGCCACAATGCGCTCGCCATGGAGCTCGCGGGCCTGCAAGGCGCTGCTTTATATGGCGGATCGTGGAGTGAATGGGTGGCAGATCCAAGCCGGCCGATTGCCACGGGCGCCGCGCCCTGAGTCTACGCCAGCGAGATATTGACGCGGCGTAACGGCCGCATCAACGTCTCACCCGCATCACACCCGCATCACATCAACGTCGCCTTGATAAAGGTGCGGCGATCAAACGGTACATGAGGAATCAGGCTGTCGACTTCGGGTTTTAGCATCGATGTCTACTTGGGGAGATGGCAGGTGTTAATGCAGCTTGACGCGCGGCAAGGTCGAGCGATGCAACCAATGCGCAAGCGTATCGAGCATCATTCTCGGCCAACCATGCAAAGCGGCGATATGCAAACGGTACAGCGACATATACATAAAACGCGCGAACAAACCCTCAACCAGCATATTGCCACCGATCACGCCGCCCATCAGATTGCCGACGGCGCTCATATGTCCGAGCGACACCAGCGAGCCGAAATCGCGATAACGGAACTCGGGCAGCGTCTTACCCGCGAGCCGCGCCTCCAGCGCCTTAAGCAGGAAACTGGCTTGCTGATGCGCCGCTTGCGCGCGCGGCGGAACGTTACGCTTTTCTTCCGGCCAGGCGCAAGCGGCGCAGTCGCCCAGCGCAAAAATATTATCGTCGATCTCGGTCTGCAAGGTGGCGCGTACATTCAATTGGCCCAGGCGATTGACGGTCAAACCGTCGAGTTCACCGAGCACGGCCGGCGCCTTAATGCCGGCAGCCCAGACGGTTAGATCAACCGTAAAGTCATTACCTGATGCGGTGCGCAAAGTGTCAGGCGTGACTTCGATCACCCTTTCACCGGTGCAGACCTTGACGCCCAGTTTGCCCAGCAGTTCGGTGGTCGAGGTCGAGACGCGCTCGGGCAGCGCCGGCAAAATACGCTCGCCCGATTCGATCAGCGTAATACCGACATCGTTCATCGGGTCCAGCTTATGCAAGCCATACGAGGCCAGCACGTGAGCCGTGGTGCGCAATTCCGCGGACAGTTCAACGCCGGTTGCGCCGCCGCCGATAATGGCGATCTCGATACGCGGGCGCTTGTGACCCACCGCATCGGCCATCACGTCGTCTCGGGTGATGACGGCCGGCTCCACGACGTTTTGCGCCCGCATACACACCGCAATCAGGCGCCGCCTGAAACGTTCCGCCTGCCAGACGGTGTCGAGCGCAATCGCATGTTCTTCGGCGCCCGCGACACCGAAGAAATGCGTGGTGCTGCCAACGGCAATCACCAAGGAGTCGTAAGTCAAGGTGCGCTCAGGCAGCAACTCGACGCCGTCTTCGGGATCGGCAAGCGCACCGATACGCACGGTCTTGGTACTGCGGTTCAAGCCGATCAACTGACCTTGCTGGAACTCAAAGCCATGCCAACGCGCCTGGGCCGCATATTCAAGCTGATGAGTAAACGGGTCCATGCTGCCCGCCGCCACTTCGTGCAACAGCGGCTTCCAGATATGGGTGGGGTTGCGATCCACCAAGATAATCTGCGCCTTCGGCGTATCGCGCATGGCGCCGACCCGGTCACCCAATCGCGTTGCCAATTCAAGCCCGCCCGCGCCCCCGCCCACCACGATAATGCGATGCATGCACTGCTCCCTGATTTTTAGAATCTTTTCGATATGCAGATCAGCCGGCGCCGCGCGCGAAAGCCGATTGCTGCATAAAACTATTCAGTAGACCAATATTAACTGGAAATCAGGGCAAAACCGGGCCGAATTCACAGTATGCCGAGCAACGCATACGGCAATCCGCCGCCGCATCGGCGACATCTCGCATGCACGGCTCAGTGCGCTTCTTCCCAGTTCGCGCCATAACCGACCTCGGCAATCAACGGCACCCTAAGCGTCGTCACTCCGCACATCAGCTCCGGTAAACGCAGCTTGACTTCGTCGAACTCAGCGTCGGGCACTTCCAGCACCAGTTCATCGTGTACCTGCATAATCATCATGGACCGCCGGCCGCTCTGCTCCAACCAATTCTGCACCGCAATCATCGACAGCTTGATCAGGTCGGCAGCCGTACCTTGCATCGGCGCATTAATGGCCGCGCGCTCGGCGCCCTGGCGCCGCGGCCCATTGCCGCCGTTGATTTCAGGCAGCCACAAACGCCGGCCGAATACGGTTTCCACATAACCATGCTGCTTGGCCAGGTTACGGGTTTCTTCCATATAGTGGGCCACGCCGGGGTAGCGCATAAAATAACGGTCAATATACAACTTGGCGGCATCGCGCGTAATACCGAGGTTGCTCGCCAGACCAAAAGCGCTCATGCCGTAGATTAGACCGAAATTGATGGTCTTGGCCACACGCCGCTGCTCGGTGTTCACTTCCGTCAAGCTTACCCCGAAAATCTCGGCGGCCGTTGCTCGGTGGATATCTTCCCCGCCCGCAAAGGCGCGCAGCAGATTTTCGTCGCCGGAAATATGCGCCATGATACGCAGCTCGATTTGCGAATAATCGGCCGACATGATACGGCTGCCCGGCGGCGCAATAAAGGCTTCGCGAATCCTGCGCCCTTCCGCGGTGCGCACCGGAATATTCTGCAGATTCGGTTCATTGGAAGCCAGCCGCCCGGTCACGGCGACTGCCTGCGCATAATGCGTATGCACCCGTCCGGTATCGGGGTTGACCATTTTCGGCAGCTTATCGGTATAGGTCGATTTCAGCTTGGACAAACCTCGATATTCGAGTAAGACCTTGGGCAGCGGATAGTCTTCCGCCAATTTCTGCAGCACTTCTTCGTCGGTAGAAGGTGCGCCGCTGGGGGTTTTCTTAATCACCGGCAATTGCAGCCGCGTAAAGAAAATCTCGCCGATCTGTTTCGGGGAATTCAGATTGAACTGGCCCTCAGCCAATTCGTAAGCTTGCTTTTCCAACTCGAGCAATTTGACGCCCAGCTCGTGGCTTTGCTTGGCCAGCAAATCGGCGTCGATCAGGACACCGTTGCGCTCGACCTTGCGCAACACGCCGGCGGTCGGCAATTCAATTTCCCGATAGACATAGTCGAGCCCGGCCTGCTTGCGCAATTGCGGATACAAGGCTTGGTGCAAACGCAAAGTGATATCGGCATCTTCGGCCGCGTAGGCCGACGCCTCTTCGAGCGCCACTTCGTCAAAACCAATTTGCGAGGCGCCTTTGCCGCACACTTCCTCATACTTAATGGTTTTCTGCCCCAAATGCCGCAGCGCCAGGCCATCCATATCGTGACTACGATGCGATTCGAGCACATAGGATTCGAGCATGGTGTCATGCGCGATACCGGCCAGCGTAATGCCGTAATTGGCCAGCACCTGCGCGTCATATTTCATATGCTGCCCGACCTTCTTGCACTCGGCATTTTCCAGCCACGGCTTCAACCGAGCCAGAACCTCGTCGCGCGGCAGTTGCTCCGGCACACCCGGCCCCCGGTGCGCGACCGGGATATAGGCTGCCTGCCCAGCTTCAACACACAGCGAGATGCCGACCAAACGCGCCTGCATGGCATCCAACGAGGTGGTTTCGGTGTCCAAAGCAGTTAATTCGGCGGCGCCGATTTTCTGCAGCCACGACTCAAACTGCGCCCAGCTCAGCACCGTTTCGTACTGGCGCGGCAAGTCGACCGCGACCGCGGCCGGCAAGGTGCTGGTGTCGCCGGCGCCCTGCCCGGCCGAGGCGCGGATATGCGGCGTCGCGGCGCGCATATTTTCATGGCCGCTGGTCGAACTTGGCGCACCGCCATCACCGGCGCCGGCCGCATCGATTTCCCGCACCCAGGTTTTGAAACCATGGCGGATAAACAAATCGCGCAGCAAGTCACGCGCCTCGGCGCGTGCCGGCAGGGTATTTTCTATGGTGTCGAGATGTGGCGCGAGTTCACAGGCCGTGTGCACGGTGACCAGCTTTTTTGCCATCGGCAGGAAATCGAGCACTTGGCGCAGATTGTCGCCCACCGCACCCTTGATTTCGTCGGCATGCGCCATCACACCTTCCAAGGTGTCATATTGACTCAGCCATTTGACGGCGGTCTTGGGTCCGCACTTGTACACACCGGGCACATTGTCAACCGTGTCGCCGATTAGCGACAGATAATCGATAATCCGCTCGGGCGGCACCCCGAATTTCGCGATCACGCCCTCACGGTCGAGCACCTCGTTACTCATCGTATTGACGAGCGTGACCTCGCTGGTCACGAGTTGCGCGAGATCTTTATCGCCCGTCGACACCACAACCTTCATGCCGGCCTGCTCTGCCTGCACGGCCAGGGTGCCGATCACATCGTCGGCCTCCACGCCCTCGACCATCAGCAGCGGCCACCCCAGTGCGCGCACCGCTTCGTGGACCGCGCTGATCTGCGCGGCGAGATCTTCCGGCATCGATGGGCGCTGCGCCTTGTACTCGGGGTACCAGTCGTCCCGAAATGTTTTGCCCTTGGCATCGAACACGCACGCGCTATACTCGGCGTTTACGTCGTTGCGCATGCGCCGTAGCATATTGACCATGCCATATAGCGCCCCGGTCGGCTGACCTTCTGGACCGCGTAAATCGGGTAAGGCATGGTAGGCACGGTATAAATAACTCGAACCATCGACTAAAAGCAGGGTCTTACCTTGTAGATTAGCTTGTACGGACATATGAACAAAAGAAAAGTAATTCCGAGCCTAAGATCGCTCGCAGATGAGGACCGCGCGACAGCCAAAAAGGCGCGCGCATCGTGGCAGATGTTCACGATTATGGCAGAGTTTATCGAGGCGACCGAGTATCTCTCCGAGATCCGGCCGGCCGTCAGCATTTATGGCTCTGCTCGCCTGAAGCCGAACACGCCGTACTACAAGTTGGCCATCAAGATCGCCCGCAAGCTTTCTGATGCTGGCTTTGCGGTCATTTCCGGCGGCGGCCCCGGCATCATGGAAGCGGCCAATAAGGGCGCCCATGCAGGTAAATCGCCGTCGGTCGGTCTGAATATCGAATTGCCGCATGAGCAGCACGGTAACGCTTGGCAGGACATCTCCTTGCGCTTCCGGCACTTCTTCACGCGCAAGGTCACCTTCGTCAAAAACTCCGACGCGGTCGTCGTGATGCCGGGCGGCTTCGGCACCCTCGACGAAATGGCCGAGGTCCTGACGCTGATCCAAACCAATAAATCGCGCCATGTGCCGATTATTCTGGTCGGCTCGGAATTCTGGGCGGGCCTGCTCGAATGGTTTCGCGGCACGATGCTGCCGCTGGGCGTGATCAATGAAAACGACCTGAATTTAATGGAAGTGATCGACGATCCCGATGAAGTGCTAGCCCGCGTACTGGCATTCTATGAAAGCCACGCCGCCGCCGAGGCCGCGCCTGCCGAGCAAAGTGACGACGACCGGATGTTCTATTTGTAGCAGACGGCCGGGGTCAGTGTTAAAGCGCAGCCTACGCGCAAGCCAAGCCTAACCACGAGCCGTGTAAAACGAGACCCTTCGCGGGCCTCGTTTTACACGGAGCAGCGGACGTGCGCCCCGAATTTGCTCGGCTTATTGAAACGCCACCTCGGCAAAACTACGCAACTTGCGACTGTGTAGCCGTGCCAAACCGTTCTCGCGCAGCAACTCCATCGCCCGAATGCCGATCTGTAGATGTTGATCGACCTGGGTCCGATAAAACTGATCGGCCATGCCGGGCAGTTTCAGTTCGCCATGCAAAGGTTTATCGGAAACACACAACAAGGTGCCGTAGGGCACCCGAAAGCGGAAACCATTGGCCGCGATAGTCGCACTCTCCATATCGAGCGCCACCGCACGGCTCTGGCTGAAGCGCTTGACCGGACCGCGATGGTCGAGCAACTCCCAGTTGCGGTTATCGACACTGGCCACCGTACCTGTACGCATCACGCGCTTCAGTTCCGCGCCTTCCAGCTCGGTCACCTGAGCCACCGCACGCTCCAGCGCAACTTGGACTTCGGCCAGCGGCGGCACCGGCACCCATAAAGGCAAGTCGGCATCAAGCACGTGATCTTCGCGCACATAGCCGTGCGCCAGCACATAATCGCCCAGCCGTTGTGTATTACGCAGGCCCGCGCAATGCCCCAGCATGATCCAGGCATGTGGGCGCAGCACCGCGATATGATCGGTAATGGTTTTCGCATTCGACGGGCCCACGCCGATGTTGACCATTGTAATACCGCTGCCGTCGGCACGCTTCAGGTGATACGCGGGCATTTGCGGCAAACGCGCCACCGGCGCACCTTCAACCCGGATTTGCGGTGGGGACGCCCCATTCGCACTATGCGTGACAACATCGCCCGGCTCGACAAACGCCACATATTGACTGCGATAGCGCTGCTCATCGGGATCTTCCGAGGGCTCCATCAAACTTAAGCCGAATTTAACGAATTCATCGATATAAAACTGGTAATTGGTCACCAGCACGTAATTTTGGAAATGGCTGGGCGAAGTCGCCGTATAGTGCCGCAGCCGATGCAGCGAAAAATCGACGCGCGACGCGGTAAACAACGCCAGCGGCGAAGCCTCGCCCGGCAGGGGCTCATAAGTGCCATTCGCGATACGATCGTCGATCACCGCCAAATCGGGAACATCGAAGATATCGCGCATCTGCCGCAAGCGCTGCTGGTCGAGTTCGCCTTCCAGGTGTATGCCTTCGGAAAAAGCGAAATGAATCGGTATCGGCTGATCCGAAACCCCGACTTCGACTGATACCTGGTGGTTTTTGCACAACAAGCGCAACTGTTCGCGATAGTAGCCGTCAAATAGATCAGGCCGTGTCACGGTAGTCTCAAACACGCCTGGGCCCGACACAAAGCCATAGGAGCGGCGGGAGTCGATATTCGTCATCACATCGGTGCAGATGCGCACAAACGGGTAACATGCACGCACTCTGGATGTTGGCGTCTCGCCGCGGCGATAAGATTCAAACGCAGCGCGTAACAGCGCCGTGTTGTTTTGATAGATTTCGCATAAATAGTCGACGGCGCGGTCCGGGTCGTCGATACTTTGGGTTACAGGCATAGCAGCCGCCTGATCCGAATGTTGATTTGCTGTCGCTTTCGTATTCATATCCATATCTCAATGCAAGCAGGACCAACTAGTTCGGTGCAGAATGCCATGGAAGCGCTTACGACGGAAGCGAGTTTGTTAGAATCCGCCCACCTTTTTGGAGAATAGAGATGAAATCGCTCTTCACCAGCACGATTGCCACGGCGGCCACCACGCTTATCGCTAGCATGATTCTATGCGGCGCCGCCGTAGCCCAGACCGGCAAAACGTCCGCGTCGATGGATACCAACGAAGCCGCGGGCCTGCCCAATCTCGACGCGATCAATCGCCCCGCCGAACGCGGCGCAGCCAGCGCATCCGTTGAGATCAACGTGCCGCGCACGCCGAGCTTCCACGAAATATCCCCGGGCGGCACCGAAATCACCGAGTACCGCGATCACGGCAAACCCACGGAAATCAATGTCCACTCGGGCCTAGGCACCAGCTATCAAATGACTGCACCAACCGATACGTCGCCGCGGGTCAAAAATGATGGACCAAGCGACACCCGCCTGCCGTCGATCAAGCTGACTTACTGATACGGTAAAATACCGGAGCCGCATACTCGCGACGCGACGTGCGGCCCTATCACCCAACGTCTCCCGACTCACTTATCCCGACATTTTTTGCATGGCTGTCTTTACTGCTGTTACTGATACGGATCTCGCCGCTTGGCTGGACCACTACGAACTCGGGCAAGTCGTCGACTTCCGCGGCATTGCTTCAGGCATCGAAAACAGCAATTTTTTCCTGACGACCACCCAGGGTGAATACATACTGACGCTGTTCGAACAACTCAGCGCCAGCCAATTGCCGTTTTATCTGAAAATGATGCAGCATCTGGCCGCGCATGGTGTGCCCGTGCCCGACCCGGTGCCGCGCCGCGACGGCGCCTTATTCGGCATACTGCTGGGCAAACCCACGGCCATTGTCACCAAGCTTGCAGGTGCTGCCGTCATGGCGCCAGGCCCCACGCACTGCGCCGAAGTCGGCCAAATGTTGGCGCGCATGCACCTCGGCGGGCGCACCTTTACGGCTCATCAGCCGAATTTGCGCAGCCTGCCCTGGTGGCAAGAAACGCAAACAGCCGTCGAGCCATTTCTAGGTGACGCTCAACGCGCCCTGCTGCATGACGAGCTCGAGTTCCAGAGCGCGTTTTTTGCCAGCAGCGATTACCGCGCTTTGCCGGAAGGCCCGTGCCATTGCGATTTGTTCCGCGACAATGTCCTGTTCGTCAAAGCCGAGCAAGCCGACAGTCACGATCAGTTAGGCGGTTTTTTCGATTTCTACTTTGCCGGAAACGACAAATGGCTGTTCGATCTGGCGGTGTGCGTCAACGACTGGTGTGTCGATCTGGATAGTGGTGCGCTCGACACCGAGCGCACCCATGCGATGCTCAGGGCCTATCAGACGGTACGCCCGTTTACCGAAGAAGAAGTTCGGCATTGGCGTACCATGTTGCGGGCGGGCGCTTTGCGCTTCTGGGTTTCGCGTCTTTATGATTTTTACCGCCCTCGTACGGCTGAAATGCTGAAGCCGCACGACCCTACACATTTCGAGCGTATTTTGCGGGAGCGTATTTCCGCTCCCTATGTACCCTGGTATTGAAGGCTGTTAGAACCCTATGCAACTCAATGAAGTCGGCGCGAAGGCGGGTTATCTGTGGTTCCGTCAGGGCATCTGGCTGTTCCGCCGCAATCCGCTTGCGCTTCTGATGCTGTTTTTCACCTATTTCTTCTTGATGTTGATACTGGCCTACATCCCAGTGGTCGGCGTCTTGCTGCGAGTGATCTTGGTGCCCACCGTCTCAGTGGGCTTTATGATTGCGTGTCGCGATACCATTGTCGGCAAACCGGTGTTACCCACTACCCTGGTCGCAGGTTTGCATGCGTACGGCCCCAATATCGCCCGTCAATTGCTCACCATGGGATTGATGTATCTGGCGGCCGTCGCGGTTTTATTGGGCCTGTCCGTGTTATGCGATGGCGGCATCTTGCTCAACCTGCTGGTATTCGACGGCAACGTCTCCGAAGCCGAGCTTGAAAACAGCAATGAATCACTGACATTGACGGTGATGGCCGCAGCCTACATTCCGGTCATGATGACCTTCTGGTTTGGCCCCATCCTCACCGCCTGGCACGAAATCCCGCCACATAAGGCGCTGTTTTTCAGTTTTATTGCCTTTTGGCGCAATCGCACGGCCTTCGCATTGTATTGCCTGATTTGGGGAGCCGCGATTTTCGGCTCATCGACCATCCTGCTGACGGTATTGATGGCGCTCGGCTTAAGCCCGTCGGCTATGACCACCGTGATGGTGCCGTTCTGCCTGGTCGCCACCACGGCGCTGTATTGCTCGTTCTATGCGACCTACCGGGGCTGCTTTACGCTGCCCGATGCGACGCTGGCTGTCGCGGCTGGAAAACCGCCTGCAGTCGATTAAAGCCATCTCGATGGTTTAAAACCAACAGGGCGCCCCAATTGGAGCGCCCTGTTGGTTTGCGCGGCTCTGTTGCTCGGACCGCTCAAGAAAACATCAAGCCAAACCCAAATTTTCCGCCCGAAGGAAGTCCCCTCGGGGGCTTGGCGCGCAGCGACAGGACTGCGGCCCCCTATTCAATCGCCTGCAATTTAGCCACCGCCAAAGCCAGCCATTTCTGGCCATGCCGCTTGAAGTTCACCAAGGCCTTGGCATCAGTGCCGCTGCCCTCAAGCCCCAGCACCGCGCCCTCGCCGAATTTGGTGTGAAACACCGCTTGGCCGACTCGGAAACCGGCTTCTGCTGCGCGCTGCTGCTGGGCAAATGCCGGCAGGCGCTCCAGCGGCGGCGGAGCCGCCGGAGCGGCTTGTCCACGGCCGAACCAGTCGCGCCCCCAACCGGCTTCGCTACGACCGCCATTCCAGCTTGGCCGCGGTGACGCGCCGGCCTCGACTTTGGGTGTCAGCCATTTCAGCACCCCTTCCGGCAATTCCTCGAAAAATCGCGAACGCAGGTTGTAACGGGTCTGGCCGTGCAACATCCGGCTTTGCGCAAACGACATATACAAGCGTTCTTTTGCACGGGTAATGGCCACGTACATCAAACGCCGCTCTTCTTCCAGGCCATCGGTTTCGAGCGCACTGTTTTCGTGGGGAAATAGGCCCTCTTCCAAGCCGGTGATAAACACCGCGGTAAATTCCAGGCCCTTGGCGGCATGCACCGTCATCATTTGCACGGCGTCCTGCCCGGCTTGGGCCTGGTTGTCTCCTGCCTCCAACGAGGCGTGCGACAGAAAACCGGCCAGCGGCGTCATTTGATCCGGCAGCGGTACGCCGTCCGCATCGAGCAATTCGACCAAACCATCTTCGTCCGGCGTGGTCAGCTGGGCTGCGGCGGTGGCACCGGGGCGCAAAGCCAACAGACGGGCAGGCGCATCGAGGCCGTAGCCTTCCTCGCCGACAAAAGCGGTGGCCGCATTCACCAATTCCTGCAAGTTTTCCAAGCGATCCTGCCCTTCACGCTCGGCCTGATAATGCACATTCAGGCCGCTGGCCTCGGTGATATAGGCTACCGTTTCGGGCAGCGACATAGCCTGCGTGTCGACGCGGATTTTCTCGATCAAGCGCAGAAAGCCGCCCAAGCTCGTACCCGCCTTACCGGTCACGTAAGGTATGGCTGCCGCCATCGAACAATTATATTGCCGTGCCGTATCGGCCAATTGCTCCAGGGAGCGGGCGCCGATACCGCGTGCCGGAAAGTTGACCACGCGCACAAATGCGCCATCGTCGTTGGGATTGTCGATCAGGCGCAAATAAGCCAAGGCATGCTTGACTTCCTGGCGCTCGAAAAAGCGCAAACCGCCGTAGACCCGATAAGCAATCCCTGCCGCCACGAGACTATGCTCGACCACCCGCGACTGCGCATTGCTGCGATACAAAATCGCGATTTCGGTGCGCGCGGTGCCGGCATCGACCAAGGAACGAATTTCCTCGACCATCCACGCGGCTTCCTGGGTGTCGGTCGCGGCTTCATAGACGCGCACCGGTTCACCATGGCCGGCATCGGTACGCAAATTTTTACCAAGCCGGCGCGAATTGTTTTCGATCAGGTGATTGGCGGCATCGAGAATATTGCCGTGCGAGCGGTAATTTTGCTCAAGTTTGATCAGATGGCGCACCTGATACTCACGTTCGAAGTCGGACATATTGCCGACATTCGCACCACGAAACGCGTAAATACTCTGATCGTCATCCCCCACCGCGAACATTGCCGCCGGCCGGCCTGCCGCCAACTCCCCGGCCAGCAACTTCAGCCAAGCGTATTGCAACTTGTTGGTATCCTGGAACTCGTCCACCAGAACATGCTTGAAACGCGCCTGATAATGCGTGCGTAAGGCGGCACTGCGTTGCAGCAGCTCGTAGCAGCGCAGCAATAGCTCGCCGAAGTCGACCACCCCCTCGCGTTGGCATTGCGCTTCATAGGCCTGATACAGCTCCACAAATTTGCGATTGAAACTATCGTTGGCTTCGACCTGATCGGGCCTCAAGCCCTGCTCTTTCGCGTTCGATATAAAGCTTTGGACACTTTTGGCCGAATATTTTTCATCGTCGATATTCAACGATTTCAGCAGACGTTTGATCGCCGACAGTTGGTCCGCCGTATCGAGAATCTGGAACGTCTGCGGTAAACCGGCATCGCGGTGATGGGCGCGCAGCATACGATTGCACAAGCCGTGGAAGGTGCCGATCCACATGCCGCGGGTATTGATGGGCAGCATCGCCGTCAAGCGCCCCAGCATTTCGCGTGCCGCCTTATTGGTAAAGGTGACGGCCAAGACCCCCGAGGGGCTGATTTGTCCGGTCTGGATCAGCCAGGCGATGCGCGTCGTCAAGACGCGGGTTTTGCCGCTGCCGGCCCCGGCCAGTATCAGCGCGGGCTCATTGGGCAGCGTTACCGCGGCAAGTTGTTCGGGATTCAGGTTGGCAAGCAAATCAGGCATGGAGGGGCTTCCGTTAGGGACTCCATTATATAGGCCGCGGGACAGGCTGAGAGATTAGCTTAAGAGCTCTCCCAGACCTGACGCTACGCGCCCCCGAGGCCGTATCCCCAAAGAGGACTACCGTCGGGGCGCGGGCGCCTCCTTCGGTTGAGAACAAATTGGCAGCGGCCCGGCGTTTTCTCAGGAGCGATTAAGCACTGCGCTAATCAGGCCGTCATAATGAGCAATCAAGGCCTCATTCGTCGCCAGATGCCGGCCGATCAGCATGCGCTGCTGAGCGAGATAATCGTCGGCATGCCGGTCATGATGTTCGAGGGCTTGCAACAGCATCCGCTTGCCGTGCTGCACATCGAACCCTTCGTAGTAGTAACCGAGTCCGGCGCATAGCGAAGCGTTATGAACCAGCGGATACCCTAGCCAGCAGACATCGAAATAAAAATAGTTGAGCGGATTTTCCCACTGATGGGAAATCACCACATCGGCGTAGTTTTTCAAAAACCAGCCGGTCACGAAGGTGTCTTCGAAAAAACATTTTTCCCAGCGGACGATATCGAGGTGACTGACTACCGCCACAAATTCCTGGTTTTCACGCAAACTGCGCGTATTGGTCACATGCATCTGCCGAATCAAATCTGGCCGCGCGCGAAACGCCTCTTCCGCGATCAATAGCGGATACATGCAATATTTCAGAATTGTGGTGTTGGGCTCCATGCAGGCCAGCCGCTTCGGCCCGGCATGGGGGACGTAACACCCTTTATCCGCTGCGCCGAGCATCACTTCTTCAAGAAACATCGGATCCCAGATAAACGGCACTACACGCGTGGGGGTTCGGTACAGCGTCTGAAGGAAGTTCCGGGTCGTATTGGCGACTTGCGGCACCACCCAAACTTCGTCTAATCCCAGTGGAAAATAAGGAATTCCGACCGTTTCAATATCGAATAGCGCGCCCTGCGAGGACACCACATACTCCGAGCCGCACTTGTAAAATACCATATGGCAACCGCGCGCCTTGAGCTCGTCGACGCAGGGCTGCGGAATCGCACCGCCCAAAGCAATCATAAAGTCCACTTTCGATTGGCCGGTAGAATAAGGCTCGCACGGAAACTCGGCGAGATCCCAGGGGAGTTTGTCGGTGATTGCCACATCGGTCGTGTTCAGCAAGAGCACTTGATAATCGAACGGCGAATGTTGCAATAGCTTCGCAAGATACAGTGCATTTTGCTTAATGCCGTTGCTCCAAAGCGATTCATCTTCCGAGTACAAACCCAGCGTGATGCCGATACGTAAGCCTTTTTGTGATTTCATAGCGTTGTGGCGCGTTTGCCGCGACCTCAATAAATTGGGAAAATACCTGTCAGACCTACGTGGGTTAAATAGGTCGACGAACCTGATCATTGATAAGCCCACGCGGACCCGATGGACCGGCGTGCTTTACCGTTGATAAACCCAAACGAGCCTGATGGGCTGAGGTGCTCACCACTGGTAAGACGCACCTGCGCTATAGACGCTCTCCGCCGCGCTGATGCCGATGCGCAAAGCGAATTGCAGATTCTTGGTAACCCGCGCATTGGCGCCGAGGGCCACGCCCGATTCCCCCATAAAGCGGCCGGCGCCGACCCCCATCGAAAGTGTCTTATCGGTGGACAAGCCCGGGATCGCGGCCATGGCGGCAATCATCGCAACACCCGATGCAATATTGTTTTGCACTGTGTTCATTTGATTTAGATTGACTGCATCGGTGCCTTGAATGCCGGGTGCCACATTGGTGATCTGTCGCTGCAGACCGGCATTGCCGACCGATACGGAATTATCCCGGTCCGCCTTGGAACCTGAACCCAGCGCAACCGAATTATTGCCCTGTGCGTTCGCGCCGGCGCCAAGCGCGGCCGAATTGGCGCCACCGGCATTGGCGCCCTGACCGACCGCCACCGCAGCCATACCACCGGCCTGCGCATTGTTGCCTAGCAACGTCGCGCCGGCGGCAATCCTGTTGTCGCCAAGCGCCACCGCATCGTCATCGACACCCCTAACCTGAGCGTTCGAACTCTGCGTATCCGGCGTTGCACTGCGGGCATCGTCACCGGCGCTCGCCACGGAAGACACCGTGGCGGTTGAATCAAAAGCGTCGTGATAGGGCTGCTGCAAACCCGTGGCTGTCGCAAATGCCTTAAATGCCGCTTGCTTGATTGAAGATTTCAACGGTTGATACGGTTCGAGGCAAGGGTTGAAATGGCACATCTGACTTTCCAGCGCCTTAAAATTATTATCGATTCGAATGAATTTTTGCGTTACATCGGTGATCATCGTTCCCACAGATGCATTCAAATTAGCCATCGATGTGTTTAGACTCGTCACCGATGTACTTAGCATACCTAATGACATATTGAAGTTCGACACCGACATGTTCAAGCTACCGACCGACGTGCCCAGCGTGCTCACCGATGTCTGTACCTTACTTAACTGTCCGTAGTTCACTGCATCGTATGTGCTTGTGCCATTCGCCACATTGATGACTTGTCGCTGAGCCGTGGTAGTCCCTACCGATATCACGCTGCTGCGGCCGCCGTCACTGGAACCCGCTCCCAGAGCCACCGAGTTCGTGCCGGTCGTCACCGCGGTCGCACCCAACGCAATGTCGCTTGCACCCGCTACAGAGGCGTTACTACCCAGCGCCATCGCTTTCGAGGCATTTGCGGCCACTTTGGCTTGATAACCTATCGCAAGCGACTCATTCCCAGGCGCACGCGCGGAATTGCCCAGTGCCGTCGAGTAAGTGCCGGCTGACGTGGCGCCGGCCCCCAATGCTGTCGAGCCCAAACCCGACGCTTGACTGAACGCGCCGAGCGCGGTTGACTGCGCCTGTGCCGACTGCGCGTCATATCCCACCGCCACGTCGTAAATGGGTGGAGAACTGGACGAATATATCCCCGCCTGAGCATCTGCGCCAAGCGCTACCGAACCATACTGTATCGCAGTGGCCGAGGGGCCGATCGCAATCGCGTCACCTGTGTCTATCGTCGCCGAAGTGCCGATCACAATTCCGTTATTGCCATGTGGCGCTTGGGCAGTGGTACTAGCCCAATCGGTCGCATCGGTGCCGATGACAATTGCATCCGAAACACCAAAACCGACCGGGTACTCTGTCGAGTGATGTATGCCTATCACCACTGTCCCGTTAGGATCAATTAGAAGATCCGACCGACTGGAATCACTACCCTGCACGGCGGCATAAGCCGACCCGATCGACGCCGCCCCTCCGTCTTGCATGGTTTTCTCGAACGCCAAAAAATTCAATTGCGCCTGCCTATTCTCCTCGGCCTCATCTGCCTCATCTGCCTCATCTGCCTCATGCTTCCTATTCCAAACCTGTGCCGCCTCCTCGATGAACCGTTTCAAGCCAGCGCCGCTCTGCCGCGCCGTCACGGTCAGGGAATCGACCCCGGCCAAATCGCCCCCGCTCCGCGGATCGATTCCCGCGGCGCGCGCCGCCCCGATGCCCGTGATAAGTACCATCGCCAACAAACTCCACTGCAAGCGCGCCATCCGCGCAGGCCGCTGGGCAATCACCACTCGCCGCAAAAACAATACCTTGAACCACCGATTTAATCTCATACCCCCCCTTTTTTCCTATATAAAAAATATCAATCGATACATTTTTATATAGGATAACTAATTACAATGACCTACAACCCTTGCTGCAAAATCTGTTTCTCCGAATAAATTCCAGGTGAAAATTTATGATTAAATGTCAACCGACGCTACAAAGATTTTCCAAATGCGATATACAACACGCCTTTATAAGGTCCGGCCGTTTTCGAGGTTGGCAAAAACGGCGAGATGACGGCGCTCAACGGCACTTTGGCGCAAAATTCTCCCCGAGGCGCACTTGGGCATGGCACCCAACTGGGGAAATGACTGAGATCGATGGTGTACACCTGCCGGTTAATTACCTTTGCCAAATTTAATGCAGGCAAGGAGACCGTGTAGTCGAGCCGCGCGGCAGGCGGCACAGAACTCTGTTGGAAAGAGGTGATAATCGAAAAGACCACGGGATCGCGATCGGCTTTGTTATAGTCGTCCCATAGGCGCAACTGCAGTGGGGTGTCCTGATCGGTTCCGTGGTTAGGGTCGTATAAATACACCATGGTCGTCGTGGTGGCGCCACTCTGAGGTGTCGAGCCAAACGACAAACTTTTGTTATCGAGAAACAGATTCGCGCCATCATGATCGCTGACCACAATCTCGAACTGTAACGTATCGACCCGGGTCTGCACATATCCGCCACCATTCGCCTGCATATAAGGTATCTGGAGTTCAGCCGTCCAGTCGCCCGGCAGCATCCCGGACAGACCGTTGCTGGGTATCGAGATCTGCAAGTCCATGGCGCCACAATCACCATGCGTCGGACCTTCCTCCACATCGTTAATCCCCACCCCGCGCTTCGCAAACAGTGAGCATGACGTCATAGGCCAAGTTTTTACGATATCGAGGGGCAAATCGATGTACTGACTATGGCTCGTCTTGTTATAGAAGCGCAACGTCAGTCTAGTAGGCTGGGCGTTTTTTTCCATACTGGTTTGCGCACAATAACCCTTGCTGACGTCAGCATTGCAAACCCAACCGTTCAAGTTCGGCCCCGGATTTTGAAGATCGCGAAATAGCGTACCGGTCAGCACCGGGACTTTTACCGATACGGTCGCAATCGCGCTCTCATCGGTGGTGTAATAAAACGGCGAACGCAATGGATTGGCATGTACCATCGGCGCGGACAGGCCGAACAACAATGCGGCGATTGCGCCGTAGCCGCTGATAAAAAATCGCGTGAACATCGCTTAATCCTTAGGTGTATCGTTTTGCGCCGATTGGAGTATCTGATCGGCCTTTTTCAGAATTTCCGCCCCCAACACATCTCGTGCGGCTGGCTTGCAACTTAGATCGCCGACGTAAATCACGCCGCTGCCGCTTTCGATATGCTTAATCATGCAGGCGTAGACCTGTTCGCCCGTCACCGCAAATAGCTTGACGCTGGTCTTCTTCGACGGCAGTTGCACCAGGAAATCACCCTGCTCGTTGCTGACCGCGCCCACTGCGATGCCGCCCGGCTGCGCCACGATCATGGCGTCCTTGATCGGCCTGCGATCCGCCAAAACACGCCCCATAAAGGTGTACTGCGCCGAGGCGCGCACCTGGTCCAGATAGAAATGTCCGGGAATCAAGAAGCCGCTTTGATCGGTGCCGCCCGTAATACTCAACACGCCGGCACTCGCTTCCTGCAATTCGTGGACATGCACCGAACCGACGCTATAACCGTCGACCGGAATCAAGGTGGTGTGTCCCGACGAGATTGCCAAACTGCCGACGCTGGAGGTATCGACCTGCAAGGCGCTCTCGTCGCCGGCCGAGCCGACTTTGACCAGAATCCCGGCCCCGGGCTGGCTAAAATTACCGGTGTCCGGGCCGTAAGCGAGACCCGCCGAGGTGACGGCGAACGACGAGTCATAACTGCCGTTGAAGATCGATTCGGCCGGGCTGCCGCGCAGATGCGAAGCACCGCCGGCGATATCCAAACGGCCCCACTGACCGAAATAGCGGCCAGTTACCAAGCTATTTTGCTGTGTGGCGTCCTGTGCATCGAGATGCAAGTCGAGCTCGCGCTGGCTGCCGTCGGTCCACACATCCGAGTGATCAAAGGAATAGTCGCGCGTGACATCTCCAGACGTCCGTTGCGCAGTAAAGCCTGCCTGGGTCGATGCCGTATGTTGCGATGAATAAACGTGCGCGCGCGGTGTGAAAGTCAGACTGATAAATACACCGGTTCCGCCACCGACCACCGACTGGTTGGCGCCATTTCGAAACAAACCCAATTGCAGCGATAACATTTGCTTACCCAGCACAAAGGAGCGCGATGCATTGACGTTATAGCTGCTGCCGGATTGCTGTGAATAAGCGCTGATCGGCGTCGGTTGCAAAGGATTGAAATTGACCGGAAGCTGCGGTGCTAGCGATACAGCCGAGTTGACGCTATTGTAGTTATACGAAGCACTGAGCAGCCAATTGCCAAAACTGCGACTAAGCCCCAGATTCCAATTATTGCTGCAGCCGCCAAAATATGCCAACGGCGTCGTCACATTAGCGCATTGCGGCGTCGACAAGCGATTGTGGTAGACCGACAGACTGAAGCCGTCATTCCAGGTCAACTGCTCCCAGTCCGCATGCACTTGGTTGTTGCCCCGGAAATAAGACAGCGTCGTCGAAACAATCGCATCCGAGTGGCCAACCGCGCGCGCGCCCGACAACTGTACTTCGCCATACCTGGCGAACTGGTCACCTGACAGGCCGAGCGTCATGGCCATATCGCCCCAGAGCGGCACGCGTAAGCCGGACTGCAGCGTATTCGACGACCCCAAGTCGTTCCAACCGGTAACGGCATCCTTACCCAGCAGCTTGCCGCCCTGGACAAACCAGTCGATATTGCCGGAACGCCCGGCGCCACTGGTGCGGGTATAGAACTGCACCTGGGTGCTGACCAGTTGCGTGCCTTCGTAAATTTTCAGGGTTACCGGATAACTGCCATCCGGGAAACGCGAGGTGTCGAGATTATGCGAACCGGCATTCAGGTTGAAGGAACCCAACAATTGATTGCCTCGATAGGCGTCGACCCGTGACGTCTGCTGTAGAAATACGGTCAGCGGACTCGCCGTAAAGTCGAGAGATTGATTCACATAAGCCAAGCCGGTGCCGACACGAACCCCGTTGATATCGCGAATCGGCAAGGTATTAAAGGTAAAACTGCCGCCGACCGACGAATACAGATCAGGCGCATCCATACGCCCTGCTTGCGCATAATGATGATTGTCGAAATCATAGCGATAATACAAATCTTGTAGCTGCCGTTCGCTATAAGTGGCGCCGTTCTGCGTATCCTGATCGATATACCAACGCAAGCCGAAATAACTCTGCCGACCGACGCCGAGCGCACCCACCCCGCTGATGGCCAGGGAAGTCACGCCATCGCTTTGCAGCGCATTGATTTGCTGACTATGAATCAAGCCTGGTATCACATCGGCATTTTCCTGAAAATAGCGAGACGGCGGCGCTTTTTCTGCAGGGGCATTCAGATATTTTGCATTGATGAAAAGCTCGGTGCGGCCATTGGCATCGTCGAAAATGATCCCTACCGTGGAAGGATCGAGATGACCACATTCAGCAGGCGCATACCGTGCGCCGCACACCAATTCATCATGACGTACAAGCGGCTGCGACAATGCCGCCAGCACTTCGGGTTCGAGCGCGCTCTTGATATTAAGATAGGGCAACAGTGCGCGTGGATCGATAAACTGCACCGTTTTGTCGGTGACGCGAACCTGTTGCGCCGGCAATGACTTGCCCAGAAAAACCAACGCCGTATAGTCGCTATAGCCCGACGCCAGATCTTCGAAACCCGGAGGAGGAACCGTATTGGCGCCGAATGCGCCATTTGCCAATGCCCAGCACACGGCGGCCACAATACTGAGCGAAACATTTTTCTTTGTTTTTCGAATATTCATTTTTATTATTAGCACTACGAATTTCCTGGCTCCAAAATACGATTACCGAAGCTACATCGTCCTCAGAAAAATTGATGCTCGGAGTGAGGCTCAACAAAGAAAATGAATTCGATTAAGCGAGGATGCGCACCATCGGCGCGAGTCTACAAGAACACGGGTTTGCTATTTAAGGCGCCTGGGCAAGCGACAACTGGACCATCCCCCTCCAGGAACCGAAATCAGGCGCTACCGTCGGGATGGCATCGATCGACAGCTTCATCGGCAAGGAATTGCCGGCGCCCATTTGTCCTTCGCCACCGAATAGCGCGGCGGCCGACAGCGTCGTGGGCGCCGCCGATAAAACATTGCCGCCTAATTTGACCGTCAAAGGGATCGGCGTGCTCATACCGTCAATTAATTGAGCTGTGCTCAGCAGTGCAAGCGCCACACCACTAGTGCGGTTATTCGTCGTAATCACGACCTGCTCGCTCCATGTGCTGAATTTCACCCCATTCCATTGCAGCAGCGCCGCGGTTTTCATCGGCCCGCCGCTGGCGTCAATCATATCGACGGCGACACCGAGGATGGCGTTGACTGGAACATTCTTTTCCGCATTCGCGTCTGCCGGGGTAATCCTCGATGTCATCATCGAAACAGCGAGACCGAGCGCAATCCAATATCGATTGATCTTCACAAAAAATATCCATGGTATAAAGGCGATACCTTGGGGTGAAGCGCGAACTTCACCCCAAGCCCGGCTACTGATCATCGCCGGTAAAACACGCGGCTGTTACTGAACTTCCTTAGGTTCCCTGCGCCAGCGACATCTGGACCTGCCCCGTGTACGTACCGGTAGCCGGTGTACCCGGGGTGGGGACACTAATCGTCAACGGCATCGGCTGCGAGTCGCCTGCACCGGTTGCGGTACCGAACAAAGTGGTTGCCGCGAAGTTCGTCGCGGTTGTCGACAGTGCATTGCCTGCCAGCTTGACCGCCATGGGAATCGCCGGGCTCGAACCATCCGTCAATTGCGGTGTGCTCAGCAAGGTCAGGACCGCGCCTACCGCACGATTAGCGGTGCGGATGATGACCGGATCGCTCCAGGTGCTGAAACCCGTGCCGTTCCACTGCAATGCGGCCGAAGTCGGCATCGCGGTCCCATCGGAGTTCAGCATATCGATCGACTGACCGACCACCGCCGAGACGGTGATGTCTTTTTCCACATTGATCGTGGCCCCGGTCGGCGCAGCTGCATAGACCGACGTCACTGCAGCAACCGTCAAACCCAGCGCGAGCAAAATTTTATTCACTTTCATTTGAGTCTCTTCCAAAAAATGTGAGGGAGTTATAAAAAATAAACGACATGCGCCACTCCCTCGACAAGCCGCCGTCGTCAATACACTCTGCGCCAATACGGCTTATTTCACCGGGCTAGCCAATAGCGCCGTTGCTTGTACCTGCTTAACCTCATCGCCGTCACGACTGACGATGTCGAAACGCAGGCCGGCGGCGTCACCCTCGTGCAGCTTTACCTCGGAACCAGGGTAAAGATTGCCGCCGTCAGCCCACGCTTGATCGCTGACCGGCGTGCATGAGCCGGCGCCCGGGCTGCAGAGTTGCAACCTGCGCACCAGAAAGCGCACGTTGCCGTCGTTGCGCAGCAGATAAGCGCCGTTTTCAAGTCGTGCGCTATAGGCGACATGCGGCGCGAGCGGCAATACCCGTACCAAAGGCTCCCATTGAATCTGCACGCTGACATGCGTTTTGACTTGCTTGGCCGCGGTCGACGAAGCACCTGACGCCGCGTCCGCCGACACCTCCACCGGCACGCCGGGATCGCCGGAAATCGCTACACGGAACACGCGCTCATGGTCGACCGGCCGCATAAAGACGAGCCGAAGCTTCTTGCTGGCATGGGGCGCGAGAATAAATTTATGCGGCAGCACAACCAGTTCATCGGGCTGCATCGAGTCAAGCGGCACTTCCCGTTCGTGAGGGCCGCGCGGGTCAAGCACTTCTTTGACTGTGGCTGTGATGTAGGAGGTTTCCGATGAAAGCGAATTGACATCGATCGTCGTGATTGAAACCTGCCCTCCCGTTAAACTTACTTCCATCGGATATACCGATAGTTGCGCGTGCGCCAAGCCGGGCGCCGCCAGCAGGATGGAAAATACGCAAGGAAGGAATAAAATACGCGCGGAGTAGATAGCTATCGCCATATAAAATATCAATATCTCAAAATAAATAACGCCCCTTCGATGAAAGTCGGCTTGCGTTACCCACGTCCTGCAATGCAGCAATAAAAATACAAAGCGAACCTATAAAATTCAACACTCCTAAAGTTCACTAAATTAACCATCAACCTCGATGGCCACACAAGATCTAATACTTGATATGCACTACTCACAGACCACTCTCTCAACCCCTCATCTGGAAGCACGATATTTGTCAGAGCGGATTATGTTTGATCAATCACGGATCTCAAAATTATTTTTACGAAAAAATTTTAAAAAGTCGTTTACTTTCATGATCTTAGCTAAGATCACTAAATAATACAAAAATTACAAAACGATTTATTTTCATACACTTACGGGCTAAAAAAATAGTAATCCTCATCAAAATACCGGCAACAGAAAAAATTTAAAAAATACCTTCCGCGAAAGCAATTTCAACATCCGCCTTGCACTATCCAATAAAAATTGGCTTTTTTGATGCGCAGCATCAAAAACATTTTTTTAAGCCCTTTTGCCAAATTTTTTCTCATAATCAACGGATCTGTTGGCCGTTAAATTTGGAAAAAATTTTTTATTATCTACCAACCAGAAATACCCAAACACCAAATTAACAACATTAGGACTTTTCTGATTTGACAATCTCAAGCAAGCGGCGCGCAATTGGCTTGTTGACTTACATCAAAAGGGTTGAAGAGTGTTTTGTAGGACAACATGACTATTGCAGCACCGCGTCTGATTCGCCGATTCAATTTCGCCGGCAGAATTAACGTTTATCTCAAAATAAAGTTAATCCTGCTCACTTTAAAAGCACGCTTTGATTGACAGGGTCTATTTATTATGAAAATCAAAAAATTTCTTTCTGCATCCGGCCTTGCAGTATCGGCGATGCTAGCGGCCATGAATTCGGCCTATCCCGATACGCAAATGCAGATTGCGGTATCCACCTATGTCGGCTCCACCCTGCAGATGTCGAACAGCGATGGATCGCCGCTGGACACCGAGATCGCATTGCCTTGGAATCCGGCGACATTTTTCACGACATGGACTCGATCCGTCGTCATCTCGTCCAGCAATCACACTAGCGACGTGCAGGCCAGACTGCTCACGCCGCCAGCTTTGCGCAATGGCTCGGACAGCATTCCATTGAAAGTCCAATTAAACGGCACTCAGTTGTCCACTACACCAATGACATATTCCGCAAGCATGCTGTTCCCGGCGAGTACGGCGACCGGCGGTAACTCAATCGTCATGCCGCTCTCGGTTGGGGTCGACAACACCAACCCGATGGCGCGAAAACCGGCGTCAGGCATGTGGATCGCCGCGGTTCAGGTGGTGCTGTCTCAAGCGAGCTGATTCCATCACAGGCGGCGCGCAGTAGGACCGATCCCAGTCCGGCCGCCGCCTTCCCCATGCATGACTTCCGCCGAGCGCGAATTTCGCGCTGAGTCATGCCGCGACCCTTTATAATTGGAGGCTTTACACGTACCTCGGCGAAATTCACTATGAGCGACAGCGAAAAATTGGCCCCCGGCCTGGCTTCGGCAAACCTGCCGGCACCCGATGCACTAGCCAAGAGCTTCGAGCCACAGACGATTGAAGCCCATTGGGGCCCGGAATGGGAAAAGCGCGGATACGCGCAGCCCACGCTTGACGCCGACCGGGAAAATTTCTCGATCCAGTTGCCGCCGCCGAATGTGACCGGCACGCTGCATATGGGTCACGCCTTTAACCAGACCATCATGGACGGCCTCACGCGCTACCACCGCATGCGCGGCGCCAATACCCTGTGGCTGCCGGGCACCGACCATGCTGGTATTGCCACGCAAATCGTGGTCGAGCGCCAGCTCGACGCGCAAAAATTGTCGCGCCACGATCTGGGCCGGGAAAAGTTTGTCGAGCGGGTTTGGGAGTGGAAGGAAGAATCGGGTTCGACTATCACGCGCCAGGTCCGTCGCCTGGGCGCCTCGATCGATTGGTCGCGCGAATACTTCACCATGGACCCGAAGATGTCCAATGCAGTCCGTGAAGTGTTCGTCCACTTGTTTAATGAGGGTCTGATTTATCGCGGCAAACGCTTGGTCAATTGGGACCCGGTAATGATGACCGCGGTGTCCGATCTCGAAGTCGTCAGCGAAGAAGAAGACGGCTCACTGTGGCATATCAATTACCCGCTTAGCGACGGCTCGGGTCACGTGACGGTTGCCACCACCCGCCCGGAAACCATGTTGGGCGATGTGGCCGTGATGGTGCATCCGGAAGACGAGCGCTATCTCGCACTGATCGGCAAGACCGTGCGTCTACCGCTAACCGATCGCGAAATCCCGGTGATCGCCGATGACTACGTCGACCGCGAATTCGGCACGGGCGTCGTCAAGGTCACACCGGCTCACGACTTAAACGACTATCAAGTGGGCCAGCGGCACGGCCTGCCGATGATAGAAATCCTGACGCTGGATGCGAAAATCAATCACAACGCCCCCGAGTGTTACCAGGGCCTGGATCGTTTCGAAGCGCGCAAGCGGGTTGTGGCCGATCTTGACGCTGCCGGCGTACTCGATTCGGTCAAACCACACAAATTGATGGTGCCGCGCGGCGACCGCACGGGCACTGTGATCGAGCCGATGCTGACCGATCAATGGTTTGTCGCCATGAGCAAACCCGCACCGCAAACCTCGCTGCACCCAGGCAAGTCGATTGCGGAAGTGGCCCTTGATGTGGTGCGCTCCGGCGAAATCAAGTTCGTTCCCGAGAACTGGAGCACCACTTACTACCAATGGCTGGAAAATATCCAGGACTGGTGTATTTCGCGGCAATTGTGGTGGGGCCACCAAATCCCGGCCTGGTATGACGACGCGGGCAAGGTCTACGTAGCGCTCAACGAGGAAGACGCCCTCGCACAAGCGCGTGCCCAAGGTTATACGGGCCAACTGCGTCGTGACGAGGACGTGTTGGATACGTGGTTCTCGTCGGCGCTGATACCGTTCTCGTCGCTGGGCTGGCCGGAAAAAACGCCGGAACTTGAACATTTCCTGCCATCGTCGGTCTTGGTGACGGGCTTCGATATCATTTTCTTCTGGGTCGCCCGGATGGTCATGATGACCACCCATTTCACCGGCCAAGTACCGTTCAACACGGTCTATGTGCACGGCTTGGTGCGTGACGCGGAAGGCCAGAAAATGTCGAAGTCCAAGGGCAACACCCTGGATCCGATCGACGTGGTCGACGGCATTGCGCTCGATGCTCTGATCACCAAACGCACTAGCGGCCTAATGAATCCCAAACAGGCCGCCAGCATCGAAAAGAAAACCCGCAAGGAATTCGCCGACGGCATCCAACCCTACGGCACCGATGCACTGCGCTTTACCTTTGCGTCAATGGCGACGTTGGGCCGCAATATCAACTTCGATCTCGCGCGCTGCGAAGGCTATCGCAATTTCTGCAATAAGCTCTGGAACGCTACCCGCTTTGTGTTGATGAACTGCGAAGGCCACGATTGCGGCGTCGGCGAATGCCAAAATACCTGCGGCCCCGACGGCTACCTCGATTTCTCGCAGGCGGACCGCTGGATCGTATCGCTGCTGCAGCGGGTTGAGTCCGATATCGAGAAAGGCTTTGCCAGCTATCGTTTCGACAATATCGCCAGCACGCTGTACAAATTCGTCTGGGATGAATACTGCGACTGGTATCTCGAACTCGCCAAAGTCCAACTGCAAAATGGCTCGCCGGCACTGCAGCGCGGCACCCGCCGCACCCTGTTGCGCGTGCTCGAAACCATTTTGCGCCTGGCCCATCCGATCATTCCGTTTGTCACCGAAGCTTTATGGCAGAAGGTTGCGCCGCTGGCCGACCGCTATCCCGCGGGGCAGGCACCGGGCGCAGCCTCGATCATGGTGCAACCTTATCCGCAATCGCGCCCCGAAAAAATCGACGAGGCAGCCGAGCTCTGGGTGCTGCAGCTGAAAGCCGTGGTCGACGCCTGCCGCAATTTGCGCGGCGAAATGAGCCTCTCGCCGGCGCTGCGCGTACCCTTGTTGGCGACCGGCGACGAAGCACGCTTGCTGTCGATTGCGCCTTATGTACAGGCCCTCGCCAAGCTATCCGAAGTCACCGTGATTGCCGATGAAGCCGAACTTGATGCACTCGCCCCCGGTGCGCCCGTGGCCATCGTGGGCACGGACAAAATCGTCCTGAAGGTTGAAATCGATGTCGCAGCAGAGCGCGAGCGCCTGCAAAAAGAGTTCGACCGGCTGAATTTAGAGGTAACGAAGTGCACTGCGAAGTTACAAAATGAAAGTTTTGTTGCGAAGGCTAAACCCGCGGTGGTAGAACAAGAGAGGATCAGGTTGGCGGAATTTAACGATACGTTGGCTAAGTTGGGTGCGCAACTCGCGCGCCTGCCCGTCTAAAATGAACTCTTCGAGACGCGAGGTTTTTTAAAATGCTAAAAGTGACAAAAGCGGTATTTCCTGTCGCCGGTCTCGGTACACGGTTTCTGCCGGCTACCAAAGCCAGCCCAAAAGAAATGCTACCGGTGGTCGACAAGCCTTTGATCCAGTACGCGGTCGAAGAGGCCATGGCGGCTGGGATCACCGAAATGATTTTCGTCACCGGTCGCAGCAAGCGTGCGATCGAGGATCACTTCGACAAATCGTATGAAGTCGAAGCCGAACTCGCCGCACGCGGCAAGGAAAAACTACTGGAACTGGTGCGCAGCATCAAACCCAGTCATATCGACTTTTTCTATGTACGCCAACCCGAGGCACTGGGTCTGGGCCACGCGGTCTTGTGCGCGGAAAAACTGGTGGGCGACCACCCTTTCGCCGTGGTGCTGGCCGATGACTTGTTGGATGGCGAGCCGCCGGTGCTGTCGCAAATGGTGGAAGTGTTCGACCATTATCACAGCTCGGTAATCGGCGTCGAAACCATTAAGCCTGAAGAAAGCCGCTCTTACGGTGTGGTCGAAGGCAAGGAATGGGAAGAGAACATCATCAAGCTATCCGGCATTATCGAAAAGCCGGCGCCTGAAGATGCACCGTCGAATCTCGGTGTGGTGGGACGCTACATTCTGAAACCGCGGATTTTCCAGCACTTGCGCGCCCAGAAACCGGGCGCGGGCGGCGAAATCCAACTCACCGACGCGATTCAAGCGCTGCTCGCCGACGAACAGGTAATCGCCTATCGTTATAACGGTACGCGCTTCGACTGCGGCAGCAAACTCGGTTACCTGAAGGCAACCGTCGAATTTGCCTTGCGTCACCCAGAAGTCAAAAACGAGTTCGCCGAGTATTTGCAGCATCGCAGCATGCTGGCACAGCAGTAAGCGAGCACATTGAATGGGCGCTCAAATCGAGCGCTCAAGCCAGCTGTCCGGCTGAAACCAAACCCCAGGTGCTATCCAGGCCTGGGGTTTGGTTCATCACCTCACAACCTCAAGAACGCTCAGCGGCGACGCATCAGAAAGGTAAACACTTTGTCATGGGCCGAGCTTTCGACCAGTTCGTTGCCGGTCTGCTTGGCAAAGGCGGCAAAATCACGCTGTGCGCTCGGATCGGTGGCGAGTATTTTCAAAATCTGGCCGCTTTCCATATCAGCCAAGGCTTTTTTCGCGCGCAAAATCGGCAGCGGGCACAACAGGCCCCGCGCATCCACTTCTTTATGAATATCCATCCGTTTTAAGTCTCTGTTTGGGTAGTGTCACTATCACGCCAGCGTAGTTGTCCAGGACGCTCGACAAATTCGACCGGCAGGTTCTGCCTACGCATCCACTCGGCCAGCGCGAGACCCGTGCCGGCCCGCCAGGGTAACAAATGCCGCGGCTCGACCAACTTATAGTCGACCAACTCCGGCGAAAGCGCAATCGTACCGCTGGCCTTGACGTGGTAAGCAATAATCAATTCATTCTTGCGCATAAATTCGTACACGCCCAGCAACTCAATCGAGTCTGCGTGCAATGCGGTTTCTTCCAGCACTTCGCGCGCCACGCCCTGCTCCGGCGTCTCGTCTTTCTCAAGAAAACCAGTGATGAGCGCAAACATCGTCGGTTCGGTCCAGGCTGCATTGCGCGCCAACAAAATCCGGCCTTGATACTCAACCACCGCGGCCACCACCGGCACCGGATTATTCCAATGCACGAAACCACATTCGGCAGTGGGGCAAACATGACGCAGACGATCTTCTAGCTGACTCTCAACCAGAGGCGCTGCGCATTGCGGGCAAAATTGATAAGGGTTCATGAGTGTCTATGCATGATAATAAAAAAACGCCGCAAACCGAGGGCTGCGGCGTTTTTCAGACTTCCTTGCCCAGAGCCTGTTACAAACGGCCCGCCACCCATTCTTTAACACCGGCTAAGGCCGCAGCCAGGTGCGTCGGGTCCGTGCCGCCCGCCTGCGCCATATCGGCTCGACCGCCACCTTTGCCGCCCACTTGTTGCGCGACAAAGTTCACCAGTTCGCCTGCCTTAACCTTCTGGCTAGCCTCGGCCGTCACCCCGGCAATCAAGCTGACCCGGCCATCCGTCACGGCCGCCAAGACGATAGCCGCATGCTTGAGCTTATCTTTGAGTTTGTCGACGGTTTCGCGCAAGGTCTTCGCATCGGCATTATCAAGCACGGCTGCCAGCACCTGCACGCCGCCCACCTCAACCGCCTGGCTCAGTAAGTCATCACCCTGGTTGGACGCCAGCTTGGATTTCAATTGCGACAGTTCTTTTTCCAGCGAACGGACTTGGTCCTGCACCTGGCCGATACGTAAGGTCAATTCGGCAGGTTGGGCTTTCAAAGCCGCGGCCGCAGTATTGACGAGTGTATCGAGCTGCTGCACAAAGCGCAGCGCGTTATCGCCCGTTATCGCCTCGACCCGGCGGATCCCGGCAGCGACACCGCCTTCGACGACAATTTTAAAGAAGCCGATATCGCCCGTGCGCTGTACATGCACGCCGCCGCACAGCTCGCGCGAGAAACCGATATCGAGAACCCGCACTTCATCGCCGTACTTCTCGCCGAACAAGGCCATCGCGCCGCCCTTGACCGCATCGTCATAGGCCATCAACTGCGCCTGGACCTGTGCATTGCGCAGAATTTCGGCATTGACGATGGCTTCGACGCGACGGATCTCATCGTCGCTCATCGGCGCATTGTGGGCAAAGTCGAAACGTGTTTTATCGGCATCGACCAAAGACCCCTTTTGCTGCACATGGGCGCCCAGGACTTCACGCAAGGCCTTGTGCATCAAATGGGTGGCCGAGTGGTTGCGGATCGTGCGCGCGCGCCGCACGGTATCGACCTCGGCGGCCAGCACATCGCCGACCTTCAAGACGCCTTGCACCAGCGTGCCGTGATGGCCGAACACATCGGCTTGCACCTTGAGCGTATCGTTCACTTCAAAGCGCGCGGCGCCGGCCAGCAGCACGCCATGATCGCCCGCTTGACCGCCGGACTCGGCATAGAACGGCGTGTGATCGAGCACCACGATGGCGTTCTGGCCCGCGCTGACCGTATCGACTGCGCTGCCTTCGACGTACAACGCGATCACCTTGGCATCGTCGATCGCGAGTTTTTCGTAGCCGTGGAAAGTCGTTTTTGCGCCGCTATAGCCCAGCGCCGTATTCATCTTGAACTTGCCCGCGGCACGCGCCTGCTCGCGCTGACGCGCCATGGCAGCGTCAAAAGCGCTTTCGTCGACCGTCATTTCGCGCTCACGGCAGACATCGGCCGTCAGGTCCAGCGGGAAGCCGAAGGTATCGTGCAGCTTGAACGCCACTTCGCCGTCCAGCGTGCGGCCGCCTTTTTTCTGCAACTCACCCAGCTCGGTTTCAAGGATCTGCATGCCGATATCGATGGTCTCGAAGAAGCGCTCTTCTTCCTGCCGCAGCACATCGGTAACGCGCGCTTGGGCTTCGACCAGCTCAGGGTAAGCGGCGCCCATTTCAAGCACCAGATCGGCCACGATACGGTTAAAAAACGGTTGCTTGCGGCCCAGCTTGTAGCCGTGACGGATCGCGCGGCGGACGATACGACGCAACACATAGCCGCGCCCTTCATTGCCGGGGATCACGCCGTCGACGATCAGGAAGGAGCAAGCGCGGATATGGTCAGCAATCACCTTGAGCGAATTATTCTCTAGGTCGGTAGTACCGGTTTCGCGCGCTGCCGCCTTGATCAGCGACTGGAACAAGTCGATTTCGTAATTGCTATGAACGTGTTGCAGCACCGCCGCCAGACGCTCGATCCCCATGCCGGTATCGACGCACTGCTGGGGCAGACGCGGCATATTGCCCTGCTCGTCGCGGTTGAACTGCATAAACACGAGATTCCAGATCTCGATATAGCGGTCGCCATCTTCTTCCGGCGAACCCGGCGGCCCGCCCCAGATTTCGGGACCATGGTCGTAGAAAATTTCGGAACAGGGACCGCAGGGGCCGGTATCGGCCATTTGCCAGAAGTTATCGGAGGCGTAACGCGCGCCTTTGTTATCGCCGATGCGGATAATGCGCTCGACCGGCACGCCGATTTCGCGGGCCCAGATATCGTGCGCCTCGTCATCTTCGTGATACACCGTGATCCAGAGCTTCTCCTTGGGCAACTGGTAAACCGTGGTCAGCAACTCCCAGGCGTAATGAATCGCATCGCGCTTGAAGTAATCGCCGAACGAGAAATTACCGAGCATCTCGAAGAAGGTGTGATGGCGTGCGGTATAACCGACGTTTTCCAGGTCATTGTGCTTGCCGCCCGCGCGCAAGCTGCGCTGCGCGGTGGTAGCGCGGGTGTACGGGCGCGGATCGTTGCCCAGGAAAACGTCCTTGAACTGGACCATTCCGGAGTTGGTAAACAATAAAGTCGGGTCGTTGGCCGGAATCAGGCTCGACGATCGGACGATGGTGTGTCCTTTGGACTCGTAGAATTTAAGGAATTTCTCGCGAATTTCAGCAGCTTTCATGGCGGGCTTTGGAGCGACCGGGCGCTACGGTAAGTGATTTTTATAAGCATTTGATTATACGGGAAACCGCCGCAACACAGCCATCCGGCAGAGTAGACAAACGCAACAGTGCCACACGACCTGCGGCACAAGGCATAGACCGGCATGGTAAATCACCGACTATTGCGGCTAAACGCCGCTCTAAGCCGCACATCGCTTACTATTAGCGCTCAACGCTGCGTGAGGCGGCAAACACACCCATTACCCACATTGGAGATCCCGCACCATGGGAGCGCTTAGCCATATTCGTGTACTCGACCTGACCCGCGTTCTAGCCGGCCCCTGGTGCGGGCAAACGCTGGCCGATTTCGGCGCCGACGTGATCAAGGTTGAACGCCCGGGCGCCGGCGACGACACGCGTCATTGGGGGCCGCCCTACCTTAAAACGCAGGATGGCGAGCTTACCGGCGAGGCGGCCTACTATCTTGCCGCCAATCGCAACAAGCGCTCGATCACGCTGGATATCGCCACTGCAGAAGGCCAGCGACTGATACGCGAACTGGCGGCGCAAAGCGATGTGGTGCTGGAAAACTACAAAGTCGGACAACTCAAGAAGTACGGCCTCGATTACGCCTCGCTGCGCCAGATCAAACCCGACCTGGTCTATTGTTCGATTACCGGCTTCGGTCAAACCGGCCCTTACGCCCCGCGCGCCGGTTACGATTTCATCATTCAGGGCATGGGCGGTTTTATGAGCATTACCGGCGAAGCCGATGGTCTGCCGGGCGGCGGCCCGCAAAAAGCCGGCGTCGCGATTACCGATTTGATGACGGGCATGTATTCGACGGTTGCGGTCCTGGCGGCGCTGGCCCATCGCGACCGTACGGGCGAAGGCCAATATATCGATATGGCATTGCTCGACGTCCAGGTCGCGATGCTGGCCAATATGAATACCAATTACCTGGTGAGCGGCAAGCCGCCCGTGCGTTTGGGCAATGCACACCAGAACATCGTGCCCTATCAGACCTTCAAAACTAGCGATAGCTGGATCATTGTCGCCGTCGGCAACGACGGGCAATTCCGCAAATTCGTCGATGTCGGCGGGCGCCCCGAACTCGCGGACGATCCACGTTTCGCCAAAAACTCCGACCGGGTACAGCATCGCGAGCTCCTGGTACCCCTGCTTGCCGCCATGGTCGAGTCGCGCAGCAAGGCCGACTGGATCGCGGCACTAGAAGCCGCGGGTGTGCCTTGCGGGCCGATCAACGACTTGGGCGAGGTATTCGACGACCCGCAAGTGCGCTCGCGCGGCATGCAAGTCAGCGTGGATCATCCCTTGGCCGGCGACCTCAAGCTAGTCGGCAATCCCATCAAGATGAGCGTGACACCGCCCCTTGTCGCCAGCCATCCGCCCTTATTGGGCGAACATACGGCAACCGTGTTGCAGGAGTTGCTAGGTGTTGACGCAAGCGGCTTTGCGGCGCTGCGAGATGCCGGCATTGTGTAACAATCTGTAGTAAATGAACCATCAATAGAGCCCAAGCGCAGCGCCTAAAAACCGCTGCGCGGTCGCTTCCAGCCTGCCGCACCGCGACTTTGCCGCGATCCGCCGGGCCCGCCAAACGTATCCGTTTTGTAAGAATTGGGGATCAATCACCGATTCAATCTGGAACCAATGACGCGCGTCCTTCTCCAAATCAATGCTAAGGTCGTGAGCCGATACGCTACCCGGCAAGCACGACTGGGCTCGGCAACCGTCGACATTCTTTGCGCCATTTGAGAGGGAACACCATGAAAAAACTTATCGTCTCCGTCGCTTCCGCCCTGCTAGTTACGGGCGCTTATGCCCAAGCATCGGCTCCCACGGCGGGCGTTGCGCCATCCCATTCGGTTAAAGCCGCCAAATCGGCGACGGACCGCACCGAAGCCCGCATCGCTCAACTGCATGCCGACTTGAAGATCACCCCGGCCGAAGAAGCCCAATGGGGCGAAGTAGCCCAAGCCATGCGCGACGAAGCCACGCAAATGGACGAGCTGATTACACGCCGCGAGGCTCAGCAAGACCTGATGTCGGCCGTTGACGATTTGAACAACTATGCGGAACTGGCTCAAGCCCATGCCGATGGCGTGAAGAAGATGTCGACCGTGTTCGCTCCGCTCTACAACACCATGACGGATGACCAGAAAAAGATTGCGGATGAAGTATTCCATCCGCATCAAAAACCGATGAAGCACGCGATGAAGCATAGCGGCGCCAAACCGGCCACTACAAAGGCCGCGACACCAGACAGCGCTTCGCAACCTTGATTTATCTCTTGAATTGAAGCACCGGGTTAACAAGGATATTTTATGAAACGCATATTAATTTTCTCATTGCTAGGCTTGGCGGCGTTGAGCATGAGCCAGACGGCCAGCGCTCACGTCGATGTCAGCATCGGATTAGGTTTGCCCGGCATCGTGGTCGGCCCGCCGGTGGTTTATGCGCCGGCGCCGGTTTATTACGCACCGCCGCCAGTGGTGTACGGCGGCGGCGGTTACTATGGCCGTCCGGGCTGGCGCGGTCATGACGACCATCGCGATCATCGTCGCGACGATCACGACCACGATCACGACCGTCGCTGATCAAAACCAAGACTGAAGCCAGCAATGCCCCGCATGCGGGGCATTGGTTTATCTGGGCGAATGACGCGATACATCAGCAAAGTGCGGCAATCTGGGCGAGGTACGGTAAAATAGCTCCATATTCCAAGGCCCCGCACATGAAGAACGAACGCAACGTCGAACCCAAAAACGCAGCGCCGGATGCCGCTCCGGCATCGAATTTCATCCGCAATATCATCGATGAAGACAACCGCACAGGCAAATGGGGCGGGCGCGTAGAGACCCGTTTCCCACCGGAGCCGAATGGCTACCTGCACGTCGGGCACGCCAAATCAATCTATGTGAATTTCGGTCTGGCTCGCGCCTACAACGGCGTGTGCCATCTACGCTTTGACGATACCAACCCGGAAAAGGAAAGTACCGAATACGCGGAAAGCATTATCGATGCAGTCAAATGGCTGGGCTTTTCGTGGCAACACGGCAACACCGAACACCTCTATTACGCCAGCGACTATTTCGAAAAGCTCTATACTTTTGCCGAGCTGCTGATTGAACGCGGCCGCGCCTATGTCGACAGCCAAAGCGCCGAAGATATGCGGGTGAACCGCGGCAGTTTGACGGAAGCGGGTCGCCCGTCGGTGTTTCGCGACCGCACGCCCGCCGAAAACCTCGATTTATTCCGGCGCATGCGTGCCGGCGAATTCGCGGATGGCGCCCATGTACTGCGCGCCAAAATCGACCTCGGGTCGCCCAATATGAATATGCGCGACCCGGTCATTTACCGGATTCGCCGGGTGCATCACCATCGCACGGGCGACGCATGGTGCATCTATCCGATGTACGACTACACGCACTGCATTTCGGACGCGCTCGAGAACATCACGCATTCGCTGTGTACGCTCGAATTCGAAGATCACCGCCCGCTCTACGACTGGGTGCTCAACGAACTCGCCGACGCCGGCGTGATGCCCCGTCCGCTACCGCAGCAAATCGAATTCTCGCGGCTCAACCTGACTTACGTGATCACCAGCAAGCGTAAGCTGCTGCAACTGGTGACCGACAAGCATGTCGACGGCTGGGACGACCCTCGCATGCCCACCGTGGTCGGCCTGCGCCGTCGCGGTTATACGCCGGCCAGCATCCAGTTGTTCTGCGAACGCATCGGCCTGACCAAGTCGGACACCTGGATCGATATGAGCACGCTGGAACAAGCGCTGCGCGACAATCTCGACCCGATCGCGCCGCGCGCCACGGCGGTGCTCGACCCGCTGAAACTGATCGTCGATAATTTCCCGGAAGACCAAACGGAGCCGTGCAGCTCACCGGTGCATCCGCATCATCCCGAAATGGGCGAGCGCCAATTCCCGTTCTCGCGCGAACTGTGGATCGAGCGTGAAGATTTCAACGAAACACCGCCGAAAGGTTATTTCCGCCTGTTCCCCGGTAATCGGGTGCGGCTGCGTCATGGCTTTGTGGTCGAATGCACGGGCGCCGACAAGGATGAAAACGGCAAGATCACGGCTGTTCATTGCACCTACTTCCCCGATAGCAAGTCGGGCACCGACGGTTCGAACAACTATAAGGTGAAGGGTAATATTCATTGGGTCAGCGCCGCGCACGCCTACGCTGCGGAAGTCCGCATCTACGACCGCCTGTTTACCGATGCGCAGCCCGATGCCGGCGGCCGCGACTTCCTGGAAGTGATCAACCCGAACGCCAAACGCGTGGTTCAGGCATTTTGTGAGCCGGGCGTGCAAGCCGTTATGCCGGAAGACCGCCTGCAATTCGAGCGGCACGGCTATTTCGTTGCCGATCGCATCGATTCGCAACCGGGCAAGCCGGTGTTTAACCGGATCACGACACTGAAAGATAGCTGGGGCAAACCGGCTTAAGCACCGTCCCTGCTTCAGGATCGGCCTCGCGTGAGGCCGATCTTCATTTGAGCCGTCAGTTTCTATCAAAACCGCGCGCGGACCATGCTGGTTATCTCCTCTGGCTTAGCAACATGCCCAGACGAGCGCTCGCTGAACAACACCTTCCTTTCGTCTGATAAATCCTCATTCACAGGCTGGACCTGCTTGTCCAGGTGACTATATCGGGATAGAACCGGCGTCTCGCCGTCTAACCTGAAAGGTCCAGCATGAAGCGATCCGGCGTGACAAACTACTTATTGCTGTTAGGCATAGGTATTATTTGGGGTTCGCAGTTTTACTTCAACAATCAAGCCATGAAGGTCGCCCCGCCCTTGACCATTGCTGCGGCGCGGGCCTTGATCGGCTGCCTGACGCTCACCGTATTGGCGTGGTTTGTCCCGGAACAGTCACCTGGCACACCCGGCAAAGGTAAAAACAGCTGGGCGGCATGGCCGCTCTATCTGTCGATCGCGCTGTTGGAAGCCGTGTTGCCGCTATTTCTGGTCGTTTGGGGACAACAACGCGTCAGCAGCAGCGTCGCCGCCGTGCTAACCGGCACCGTGCCGTTCTTCACCATTCTCTTGTCGGCCCTGTTTATCAAAGGCAAGGGCTTTGACGTCAATTCGACATTGAGCGTTTTGCTCGGTTTTCTTGGCGTCGTGGCGCTCGTGGCGCCGGGCATGCAGGGTAACTGGCTCGATAACGTGGCGGGGGACCTCGCCATTCTGACTGCCGCCGCCAGTTTTGCCGGCAGCTTGATCCTGCTGCACAAAATACCTCATGGCGCGCCGATTCGTTCGATGCGCAATATTCTGTTGCTCGCATCGGCCCCCTTGCTGGTTTTGTCCTTGACGCTGGACGCACCGTGGAGCCTGCACTGGACATTGAGCGATATCGCCTCGCTGCTGATCCTGGGCATATTTTGCTCGGGCTTGGTCTATATGCTCTATACCATCCTGATCCATCGCGCCGGGTCGGTATTCACTTCACTGACCAATTATTTGGTGCCGCTGGTCGGTGTATTGCTGGGTGTAGTGTTCTTGGCAGAGCCGTTTACCGTGTACAACGGCCTGGCGCTGGTGCTGATTGCCATGGCCTTGGGGATTGGCGAGCTGCGAACTCTAAGCAAGTCGGTCATGGGCTTACGTTAAACCACGTCAAGCACAACCCATTACCCGACAAGCCCCATATCACGACAGAACCCCAACTGCGGCTCAGAGACTGTGAGCCGCTATTTTTCGCCCGCCACCGTATCGAACTGCGGATGAATACACGCGACCGCTGCGCCATCGTCCATCATGTCCAACGTCGGCCGCTGCTGGGCACAGGCCTCGTCGGCATACTGACAGCGCGTGCGGAACACACAGCCGGAAGGCAAGGCCAAGGGCGAAGGCAAATCGCCGCCTAAGGTTACACGCACCTGGCGCTGCAGCATCGGATCGGGACGCGGCACGGCGGCCAGCAAAGCCCGGGTATAAGGATGATGCGGGCGGCCATATAACACGCGCTTGTCGGCCAGCTCCATCACGCGGCCCAGATACATCACCAGCACCCGGTGGCTAATGTATTTGACGACGGCCAGATCGTGGGCCACAAAGATCAACGCCAGACCGGTTTCGCGTTGCAGGTCTTTCAGCAAATTGACGATTTGCGCCTGAATCGAAACATCGAGCGCCGACACCGGTTCATCGCAAATCACCAGCTCGGGTTCCGAAATCAAGGCCCGCGCGATCCCGATGCGCTGACACTGGCCACCCGAGAACTCGTGCGGATAGCGTTGCAGATGCGCCTGCGACAAACCCATGCGTTCGATGATGCGCAGCACCCGTTCGCGCACTTGTGCTGCGCCCATACCCGGACAATGCGTGATCAGCGGCTCGGCGACCACATGCTCGATCGTCATGCGCGGGTCCAGCGATGCAATCGGATTCTGAAAAATCATCTGCATACTTTTAGACAGTAGCGGGTCGCGGTGCGCGCTTGAGCCGGCAACTTCATGACCACGCCACAGAATACGTCCGCCAGTGGGCGTATTCAACCCGATCAGAGCGCGCGACAAAGTCGACTTACCGCATCCCGACTCGCCAACAATGCCTAGCGTCTCGCCGGGTCTAACCTCGAACGACACGCCATCGACCGCGTGCAACATGCGCTTGCCGGCAAACGGCAAGCGGCTGTTCGGCACGGGGAAATGCACTTGCAGATCTTCAACCGACAGCAAGGGTATGTCACCGGCGGTTTGCGCTTGAATTGGGTTCTGCGCCACCACGGCGCCGGCATTGAATGCGTTCATACGGCCTCTCCCACCCGGTTGCCTGTTCGCAGGCCCGGCAACTCAACAATCGGCAAATGGCAGGCGCGCCGACGCTGACTGCCGTCGGCGTCGTCAAACGTCAGTAGCTCAGGCCGCAGGCTTGCGCACCGTTCTTCGGCCACGGCGCAGCGCGGTGCAAACGCGCAGCCCAGTACCGCAGCGCCCCCTGACGGCGGATTGCCGGCGATGGCGCGCAGCGGCGCATCGCCGTCGTCGTCGAGATGCGGCAAGGCATCAAGCAAACCTATGGTGTAGGGATGAGCCGGCTGCGAGAACACTTGGGCTGCGCTGCCGTACTCCATCGTGCGCCCGCCGTACATCACCATCACGTCGTCGCAGAGACTCGCCACCACGCCCATATCATGGGTAATCAGAATAATCGCCGTGCCCAGGTCGCGCTGCAGATCGCGCAGCAATTCGATAATCTGCGCCTGCACCGTCACATCCAAGGCCGTGGTCGGTTCATCGGCAATCAACACATCGGGCTCGCACAGCAGCGCCATGGCAATCATCACGCGCTGCAGCATGCCGCCGGAAAATTCATGCGGATACATCTTGATGCGTCGGCGCGCATCGGCAATCCGCACTGCTTCACACATCGCCACGGCCTGCTCGAAGGCTTGCTTGCGCGACAATTTGCGATGCAGTTGCAAGACTTCCGTCATCTGCCGCTCGATCGTCAGAAACGGGTTCAGCGCCGTCATCGGGTCCTGAAAAATCATTGCCACGCGGTCGCCGCGGATCCGATTCAGCTCGGCGGGTTTCAGCGTCAATAGATCGCGGCCATCGTAGCGCGCCACACCGGTGACGGCGCCGTTCGGCGGCAATAGCCCCATCATCGCCAAGGCTGTCTGGCTCTTGCCCGAGCCCGATTCGCCGACAATGCCCAGGGTCTTGCCTCTATGCAAAGCAAACGACACGTCGCGCACCGCTTCGACCACGCCGCCATTGGGCGTGGTGAAACGCACGGCGAGGTGATCGACCTCGATCAGAGGGTGGGTGGAATTCATCGTAGTACTGCTCATCATTGCACCTTGGGATCGAAGGCGTCACGCAAGGCATCGCCAATATAGTTCGTGCAATACAGCGTGGCGATCAACAGTAAGCCCGGGAACGCCAGGAGCCACGGCCGCACTTCCATTTTCGAGGTGCCGTCGGCAATCAATACACCCCAGCTGGTCATCGGCTCTTGCACGCCCAAGCCCAGAAACGACAGCACCGACTCGGTCAAAATAATGCCCGGCACGGTGACCGTCGCATAGATGATCACGACACCCAGCAAATTCGGCACAATATGCCGCCAGACAATCCGCGCGGCCGGCACGCCGGTGGCGCGGGCGGCATCGATAAACTCGCGTTTTTTCAGCATCAACGTCTGGCCGCGTACCACGCGCGCCATATCGATCCAGGAAAACAGACTGATCGTCAACACCACCAAATAGAACGCGCGACCGAACAAGGTCATCATCAGGATCGCAATCAGCATGTAGGGAATCGCATACATCATGTCGACCACGCGCATCATCGCCGCATCGATCTTGCCGCCCGCATAACCCGCAGTCGCCCCCCAGGCCACGCCGATGGCAACCGTCAAGGTCGTGCCCAGCAGACCCACTTCGAGCGAAATGCGCCCGCCGATCAACGTGCGTACCAACACGTCGCGGCCTAGTTCATCGGTGCCGAACCAGTGCATATTGGCAAAGCCCGGCGGCAGCGAGATGCTGAGCCAGTCGGTGTCGTCGAAGCCATACGGCAATAGCCAGGGCCCGACAAAGCAAGCCAGAATAATCAACGCGAGAATCACGCAACTGACCAGCGCCGCGCGATTCTGTGCAAAGCGGCGCCAAGCATGCCGCGCCGGACTGTCGCCGTAGGGATCGAGATGTGTGCTGATCGGCGCCGCGACCGCATCGCCCAATTGGGCTTCACTAGAAGAGAGTGCCATTAGTAACGGATCCGCGGGTCGACGACGGCATACAGCAAATCGACGATCAAATTGAACAACACGGCAATCGCCGTGACCAGCACCACCAAGCCGAGCACCAAGGTGTAGTCGCGATTAATCGCGCCGTTGATAATCAACTGCCCCAGGCCCGGCAAGGAAAATACGGTTTCGGTCACGATCGCCGCGGTAATCGACGACAAAGCAATCGAGGTGAACAAGGACAGCACCGGCATCAATGCCGGGCGCATCGCGTGACGCAGGATCACGGTGCGTTCCGGCAGACCTTTGGCGCGTGCGGTGCGAATAAAGCTGCTGGTCAAGACTTCCAGCAAGCTGCCGCGCATCACCCGCGAAATCGTGGCGACGTTGACGATGGTCAGCAGCGTGATCGGCAACACCCGAAAACGCCAACCGCCCCAGCCGCCGGCCGGCAACAGGCCAACTCCATGACTGTCTTGCAGCAGCAGCGCGAACACCAGGATCAATACCGGCCCCAACACAAACGACGGCACCGCATTGCCGACGTTGCCCAGCGCGCTCACCAGATAATCGATGGCGCTATTGCGTCGCACCGCGGCTACTGTGCCGATTGCGATACCGATCACCATCGAGATCGGCACCGACAAACCACCTACCGCCAGGCTGACCGGCAAGGCTTTCGCAACCAGTTCGTTGACGGTCCAGTCGGTATATTTGAACGAAGCCCCGAGATCGCCATGCAGCAGGCGGCCCAGGTAATAAAAGTATTGTTGCAGAGGCGATTCGTCAAGGTGGTACTTGGCTTGCAAATTGGCCAGCACCGCTGGCGGCAGTTTACGTTCAAGATCGAAGGGACCACCCGGCGTTATATGAACCATCACATAACAAATGGTGACCACCGCCAGAATCGTCGGGACTGCGAATAGCAACCGCCGGATTGTATAAGCGAACATAGTTGGACTCCGGCTACGGTCAGTGTTTGATAATGTAGAGATCTTGTGAAGGCACTCGATCCAAGGGGTCAAGATCCGTATAACCGCCGACGTACGAACGCACCAAGCGGGCCGTGACGCGCTGGTACAGCGGTATGATTGGATACTCGCTCATCGCCAACCGATCGGCCTGCGTCAGCAGCGCGGTGCGCTTGAGCGTGTCGGTTTCGTTGCCACCCTGGGCGATCAGCGCGTCGACTTTGGGGTTGCAATACTTCATGTCATTGGAGTCGCTGCCGCAGCGTACCAAATCGAGATAGGTCGTGGCGTCGTTATAGTCGGCGGACCAGCCGTGGCGGGCCACCTGAAAAGTACCGTCATGACGGGTCTGAATAAATACCTTCCACTCCTGGTTCTCCATCGTGCCTTGCACGCCGAGTTTATTGCGCCACTCGGACAGGACGTAGAGGCCAACCAATTTGTTGATATCGGTGGTGTTATATGAGTATTTGAGGGTCAGCGGCTTTTGCGCGGAATATCCGGCCGCTGCCAGCAACTGCCGCGCGGCCGCGATACGTTTATCCATCGGCAAGCTTTCCCAATCACGCGGCGTCGGACTCGCCCCCTCCACCTTGATCGGCATTAAGTCGGCGCTAGGCAACTCACCATCGCCGAGAATGCGTTTCACCAACGTGTCCCGGTCGATCACCATCGACAGCGCTTCGCGCACCCGCACATCTTTGAGTGCGGGGTCATGTACATTCAAAGCAAAGAAATAGTTGGCGCTCTGCGGTGCGATATGCACCTGGTTGCCATATTTTGCTTTCAACGAGGCATACGAGCCGGGCGGCAATTCGTAAGTCATGTCGAGCTGGCCCGATTCGAATTGCTTGGTCGCGGTATCGTTGTTATCGATGGGAATCCAGTCGACCGCATTCAGCACGACATGGGCGGCATTCCAATACCAGGGATTTTTTACTACCACCAGTTTGTCGTTCGGCGACCAGTAGTGCAAGGTGAAAGCACCGTTACCCACCAGATGATCGGGCTTGGTCCATTCATTGCCGAATTTCTCGACCGCCGGGCGATACACCGGCGCCAGAACCGGATTCGAGACCATGGCCGCCAAGAACGGTACCGGCGACTCGGTCTTCACTTCCAGCGTATACGGGTCGAGGGCGCGCACGCCCAGCTTCGACGGCGGCAAAGCGCCGGCGAGAATGGCCTTGGCATTGGCGACAAAACTGATCAGGATGGTGTAGACAGAGGCGGTTTTGGGGTCCACCACACGCTGCCATGCATAAATAAAATCGGCGGCGGTAATGGGCACGCCATTCGACCATTTGGCATCGTGCCGCAACTTGAATATCCAGGTGGTCGGATCGGTCCGCTGCCAACTCTCGGCCACGCCAGGCTGGATCTGCCCTGCGTTATCGGCGCGGGTCAGGCCCTCAAAAAGATCGGCGTCGACCAAGGCTTCCTGTACCGACTCACACATCGCTGGATCAATCGAGGCCGCTTCCGAGCCGTAATGCCGCACCAGTTCCTGGTTGTCCGCCAGCACCACATTGGGTGGCACCATATTGGGCGGCGCCGTGGCATACGCCGCGTGCGTCACAGCCAGGGTTAGCGCAATTGCCGACGCTAACCGAAAAACCGACTTCAGCATAGGGGAAACTCCTAGGTCCAACTGTTTCTTGTGGAAACGTTTTTCTTATCTCGACGCGAGACCCAGAATTCCACGGGTTGGGAACACGGGCGCGCCATTTTGACACACTGCATGGCTACAAAGTGAGATAGAAAAAAATGCTGGCGCGGCGAACGCTCTAGAGGAAACAGACTAATCTACTTTAAGAAGACGAGTAACCGACTCGTCGCCACCATGAAAACACCCCAAAGATTGGACGGTTCAGTCCAACTTTTGGGGTGCAGTGCGGAGACGGCGAGCGGCTTTTTTAAAACACGTACAAAACCGGCGCCCTCAAAATCAACGCGGAGCTTATTGCGGCTTGGCAACCGGATCGGCGGCAGCGCCACTCGCGCTCTTGGCGGCTTTGGCTTTTTTAACGGCCTTCTTGTGCTTCTTCGCAGCGGGGGTCGCGGCCTTAGTCGATGAGGAAGCCGATGCCGGCGCCATCGCAGCAGCCGGCGCCATCGGTGCAGGTGCAGAAGCTTGGGCAAACACAGCGCTCGAAGCCAACAGACCAGCGGTCAAAGCGATCAACAGTTTGTTCATGATCTTTCCTTCCAGTAAGTACACGAGGACCGTGCGTACTTGATAAAACGATCTCGATGCACCTGTCGTTGACGGTCTTCGTCAGGTAATCGTAAGCGAGTGTAAATGAGATAAAGGGACGCAAGGCCTGGTGGCGACAGCTACAATTAATGCATCGCATACTTTCAGGACACCGACGCCATGGACTCGACCGAGCTGATTATCCTCAAGCCCCATGTTCGCGATCTCGGCGGTTTTTCCGTGCGACGCATTCTGCCGGCTCAGGCTGCCCGAACCGTGGGGCCGTTTATTTTCTTTGACCATATGGGTCCGGCCACCCTACAAGCGGGCGGCATGGATGTGCGCCCGCACCCGCATATCGGGCTGGCCACCGTCACCTATTTGTTTTCCGGGGAATTGATGCACCGCGACAGCCTGGGCACCGTGCAAAGAATCGTCGCGGGCGATATTAATTGGATGACGGCCGGCCGTGGCATCGTCCATTCGGAACGCACGCCCGACGACCTCCGCCATTCAGACATGACCATGGACGGCCTGCAAACCTGGGTGGCCCTGCCCGCCGACCAGGAGGAATGCGCACCGGCCTTCGCCCATTACTCCTCGGCCAGTCTACCGGTAGCCGTGATGGATGGCGTCGAGGTGCGGGTCTTGGCCGGCCACATGTTCGGCCTGACGTCCCCCGTCAAGACCGCGAGTGCGACCCTCTATGTTGCCGCGGAATTCAGTCACGACACCCTATTGGAAATTCCGGCAGACTACGCCGAACGCGCGGTCTATCTGGCGTCGGGCGAGTTGGAAATCGACGGGCAGACTCTGCTGACCGGCCAGATGGCGGTACTGCCGCACGCCCAGGTCGCGACCTTGCGCTCAGCGACCGGCGCACATGTGATGGTGTTGGGCGGCGAGAAAATCGATGGCGAGCGCCATATCTGGTGGAATTTCGTTTCCAGCACGCGCGAGCGTATCGAGGCCGCCAAGGCAGCTTGGCGCGCCAGGGAGTTTGTTGCGGTGCCGGGTGACGATGATTTTATTCCGCTGCCGGAAAAATAAGCCGAGAAACCCAGCAAGAAACACACTTAAGCCTTACATAAAATGGTAAGACTAACCTTGCTCACGATAGAGGCAGCACATGGACAGTAAGCTTGCGACCTTTGAACACGATGTGATCGAAACTTCGAAACAGGTGCCGGTGCTGGTCGATTTTTGGGCTCCGTGGTGCGGCCCTTGCCGCACGCTTGGACCGATGTTGGAAAAGCTTGAGAGCGAGTACGCCGGGCGCTGGCGGCTGGTCAAAGTCAATTCGGATGAAAATCCCGAGTTGTCCGCGCATTTCCAGGTGCGCAGCATTCCTTTCGTGATCGCCTTTGCAGATGGCCGACCGGTCGATCAGTTCGTCGGTGTACTGAGCGAAAGCCAAATACGTGCTTTTCTCGATCAAATTTTGCCGGACCCGGCCGACGCCGAACGCCGTGCGGCCCTGAACGCTTTGCGCGCGGGCGATCGCGGGCAAGCGCGAGACCACCTGCAGGCCGCTCTGGCGCTCGATCCAGGTTATGACATCAGCCGCCTGGACCTGATCGAATTGCTGCTCGATGACGGTCAGATCGAGGCGGCACGCGTCGAAATGAGCTTGCTGTCGCCGCGTTCGACCCAAGGCGACGAACCACGCTACAACGCTTTCAAAACCCGCATCGACGCCATCGACGCGACGGCAGCCTTGCCGTCTGCCGCATCGCTTCTGGCCCGCCTGACCGACAACCCGGCCGACCTTGACGCGCACTTCGACTTGGCAAGCCGCCTGATCGCCGAACAAAAATTCGATGCGGCGCTGGAGCATCTGATGGAAATCGTCAAACGCGACCGCAGCTATCGCAGCGATCTCGGCCGCAAAACCATGCTCTCCGTGTTTGAGTTAATGAGCTACGCGCCGGAACGCGTATCCCATTGGCGGCGCATGCTGAGTGCGGCTTTATTCTGAGCTTGCCGCCTGAGCAGTCTTAACGTCCTGAGCAGTCTTAACGTCCTGAGCGGCGACGGTAGCATGGGCTTGCGCGGCCAAGGTGCGCAGCACAAAGGCTGCGGCCGCAAAACCAAAACCAGCAGTGACACACACGCTGGAGCCGAAACCCGCGCAATTTAAGCCGACCGGCCCCGGGGCCTGCTCGACATCCACCTCCGCAGTAGAATAATCGCCTGAGTCAGCGCTTGAATCGGCACCTAAGTCGGCGCTGGAATCCACAGCAGCCGACGCAAGCGCCGCCGCGCCTTCCGCGGCCTCGGGCCGCGGCCCTTGGCTTGCCGGATTCCTAGGCGCATTCGGATAAATCAGCGGCTCGTCCGAGTAAACCGCCGGCACCTTGAATTTCACCTTCGGGCTGCGTGCAAAACCGTGATTCTTGCGCAACCCCGCACGAACTTTGGACAACAGCGGGTCCTGGATGGTCTGCGTCAGATCGGCGATACGTATCCGGGTTGGGTCCAACTGCCCGCCGGCCCCCCCTACCGTAACGATAGGCTGGCCGCGCGCCACACACCAGGCAATCAAGGCGGTCTTGGTGCGTACGCTGTCGATCGCATCGACCACATAGTCAAAACCACCGCCCAATAGGGCCTCGAAATTGTCCGGCTCGGCGAAATCCTCAATCTCCACCACCTCGCACTGGGGATCGATCAGAGCGATCCGCTCTGCCATTGCGCGGACTTTGGCTTTGCCATAATTGCCTTCCAGCGCGTGAATCTGGCGATTGGTATTGCTCGGTGCGATGTTATCGAGATCGATCAGGGTCAAGCGGCCGATCGCGCTGCGCGCCAGTGCCTCGACCACCCATGAGCCCACGCCGCCAATCCCGATAACGGCAATATGCGCGCGCTCAAAAGCCGTCAACGCGGCCGCACCGTACAAGCGGGCGACACCGCCCACGCGGCGCGCACGCTCCGCGGCATCCTCTGTGCTCAAAGCCGCAGTGGCAACGCATGTTTGATCTGGCGCAACAGTAGGCGGATGGTCTGGGACAAAAGTGGCGGGCATGGTGGACAATCTGGTTTGAACAGCACGTATTGTGCACCAAAAACAAGCTACCTCGGCCTTGCAGGCCAAGCGGCTTATGTTGCTGCAGGGTCACTTGGCGTACTACCCGCTAGCGGATAGCGCATATTTCAAGTGCTCTTGGACCTAAACATCGCCCTTGCCCGCGAAAAATTTAACCTTTCGCTATACTGGCATTTATAGCGGCTACTTAATAAGCGTGCCCCCTGTGCAGACCCTCGCCGATCTCAGAAAAAATTATACGCTCGGAGCATTGTCCGAGACAGATGTCGACCCGAACCCCATACGCCAGTTCGAGATCTGGTTCGAACAGGCGGTTCAGTCGCAGTTGCCGGAGCCCAACGTCATGACATTGGCAACCGTCGGTTCGGACCTGCGCCCATCGGCACGCATCGTGCTGATCAAGGGTGTCGACGAGCGCGGGTTTACATTTTTTACCAATTACGACAGCCGCAAAGGTCGCGATCTGGCGCACAACCCCTACGCCAGCTTGCTGTTCCACTGGATCGAGTTGGAGAGACAAGTTCGTATCGAGGGCCGCGTCGTCAAGACATCCGAGGCCGAGAGCGATACCTATTTCCATTCCCGCCCTGCCGCCTCGCGCATCGGCGCCTGGGCTTCAGAGCAAAGCCGGGTCATTGCGAACCGCGCCGTGATCGAAACACGAGAAGCTGATTTTGTAGCAAAATTTGGCAATAATCCGCCGCGCCCCCCTCAATGGGGCGGTTACCGGCTGATGCCTGAGCAAATCGAATTTTGGCAGGGACGTGCATCCCGCTTGCACGACCGAATCCGCTATATGCGCGCCGAAGGCGATGCTGCTCAGCCGTGGAGAATCGAACGTCTCGCACCTTGAGCTGTCATACGGCATATGACGCCGTGAATAGCGCTAAAGCAGACTTTAAGCGGGTCTAGCGTTACGCAGGATTGTCCTGTGTGTGTTTGCGCGGATGCCGACCCGAACCGTTTTTGTGATTTTTACTCTTGTTCGCCAATTGGAGAAAACACATGTTCTGGGAAAAAAAACTAACTCAATGGGTGTCCCGCATTCGCGATCAGGCCGATATTCCGGCCCGGGTCGTCCTATGGACCGGTCAACAACTCGATTTTGGCCACTTCGCGGCGCCGCAAGTCACGCTGCATATCAAAGGTGAATCGGCGCTACCCTACCTGCTTGAACCCAGTCTCGATAATCTCGGCGAGGCCTATGTCAAAGGCAAGATCGATATCGAGGGCAAGCTGACCGACATCATTAATATCGGCTACGCACTGGCCAAAAACACCGTGATTGCCGGCAGCAAACTGGCGCGCGTGCGACGTTATTTCAATCACACGCGCCTCTCCGACAAAACAGCCATCGAATATCACTACGATGTTTCCAACGAGTTCTATCAACTCTGGCTGGATCCAAACATGGTGTATTCCTGTGCCTACTTCGAAGAGGGCAGCGAAGATCTCGCCACGGCGCAACTGAAAAAAATCGACCATATCCTGACCAAGATCGAACTCAAGCCGGGACAGACCTTGCTCGATATCGGCTGTGGCTGGGGCGCCCTGGTGCTGCGCGCGGCGCAGAAATTCGGCGCGCAATGCGTCGGTGTAACCTTGTCGAAAAATCAATTTGCGCTGGCGACAGAACGCGTCAAGGCGGCCGGCCTTGAACACCAGATCGAGATCCGTTTGCAGGATTACCGCGACCTCAGCGGCGAATTCGATCGCATTACCAGTGTCGGGATGTTTGAACATGTCGGCCGCAAAAACCTGCCGGCCTACTTCGCCAAAATCCGCGAATTGCTGAAAGAAGATGGTGTCGCGATGAATCACGGCATCACCTCAAGCGACTTCAATAGTGGCGAAACCGCCTTGGGCGGCGGCGATTTCATCGATAAATATGTCTTCCCCGACGGCGAATTACCGCATATCAGCCTGGCTCTGGAGGCGGCTCAACGCGGCGGGCTAGAAGTCTTCGATGTGGAAAACCTGCGGCGCCACTATGCACGCACGCTCAATTTGTGGGCCGACAAATTTGAAGAGGTGGCCGACCAGGCGAGAAGTCTGGTCAGCGAAGAGAAATTCCGCATTTGGCGCCTCTATTTGGCAGGTTGCGCCTATGCTTTCGAGACCGACGACGTCTCGATTTACCAGATCGTGTGTCGGCGCGCCGGGCGCCACGCCAGAACCTTGCCGTGGTCGCGCCGTTATATGTACGCTGCGCAGAATGCCCCGCTGGGGAAATAACTTATTTCTGAAACCGGTGGGCAAACGTCTTACGAAATTTGGCGACTTTCGGGCCCACCACGGCAGAGCAATAACCTTGCGTCGGGTGCATCGCAAAATAATTGCGATGATAAGCTTCGGCGGGCCAATAATTACCGTCCAGCGGCACTAACTGGGTCACGATTTTGCTATCGTAAAGCCCTTCGCGCTCCAACTGGGCGATGACCTCCACGGCGATCGCACGCTGCTCATCGGAATGCGTAAAGATGACCGAGCGATATTGCGTGCCAACATCATGGCCCTGCCGATTCAACGTGGTCGGGTCATGAATCGCAAAGAAAATTTCCAGTATTTCCTTAAAGGTGATGCGGCTCGCCTCGAATTCGATTTTGACAACCTCGGCGTGGCCGGTATTGCCCTCGCAAATCTGTTCGTAAGTCGGTTCGCGAGTCTGGCCGCCCGCATAGCCCGGCTCCACCGCAAGCACGCCGGCGACCTCAAGAAACACCGCTTCGGTGCACCAAAAACAGCCGCCGCCCAAAGTGGCGGTTTGAATTAATTGCGACATAACACCTCCCTCAAACAGAATGACACGATACTAGCATCGCACGCCGTTGAACGCGCGTAGCGTGCCGCGCAAGCGCGCGGCACGGATGATTCCGTTAAACTGGGTGCTATTCAGCGCTTTGCAATAGATTAAAATAGTCTGCCCTGCCATGACACGCGGCTGGGTTCGAACCCCTTATTTGACAGAACCACGCATATGAAGCCACACGCCGCTCCAGGCACCATCGCAGCGGCCGACTTGCCGCCTGCAGAAACCTTGGCAGGAACGGCGCCCAACACTCAGCCAGGCACTGCCGCCCCGCCCGATTTCGATTCGGCCATGTTTCGCTCGGTGTTGGGGCAGTTCGCAACGGGCGTCACGATCATCACGACGCGTGCGGCCAACGGCGACTTGGTCGGCATTACCGCCAGCTCGTTCAATTCGGTGTCCCTGACACCGCCGCTGGTTTTATGGAGCCTGGCCACCCAGTCCGGCTCAATGCCCGTGTTTCAGGCCAATTCACACTATGTGATCAATGTGCTGGCCGCGGCTCAAGTTAACCTGTGCTTGCGCTTTGCAAAGACCAAAGGCGATCGCTTCGAAGGTGTGTCCTACCGGCTTACGGACAGCGGCATTCCCATCCTTGACGGCGCGCTGGCCTGGTTCGAATGCCATAACCGCAGTCGCTATGTCGAGGGCGACCATATTATTTTTGTCGGTGAAGTCGAACGTTGCGCCCTCAATGAAGGCTCGACGCAAAACGATCCGCTGGTGTTTCACGGCGGCCGGTTTCACACGGTCGACGGCATCGACGGTGTCGATTTAGATTAGACACCCGGCTGCGCGCCCAAACGCGCGGCCAAAGCGCGTAATTTGGGGCCGACTACCTGCCGGAAAAACCCTTCGTCCATCGACGAAGCCGGGCCGCTGCAGCTGAGCACTAGCCAGCGTCGCTGCACCGAATCCAGAAACGGCACCGCCGCCGCGTTGACATCTTCGTGCCAATCCCGAAACGAATAGCAGCATCCTTGTGCCGGATAAGCGGCAATCTCGGCCCGCGCCGCCGCCATCAGAGCGACGCTTGACGCCGCCGCACCGGGTTCATTGACCTTGGCCTTCAACTGCACCTGCAACTGCAAAGCATTCAATAGCGCGCTGCGCTCGGTTTGCGCTTGACTCGCCAGATAGGCGCGCCCCATCGAACTGGTCAACATCGACAAACGCGAACCCGGTGTCAGGCCCAAGGTCAAGGCTGTCTCGCTACGTATCGTCTCCAGATAAATCATTTCCAGCCCTTCGCGGCAGCCTATCGATACCGCGGCGCCAATTTCAGTTGCGAGCGCCCGCATATGCGGGCGCGCCAGATCGACCAAATCGCTGCCCGTCAGCAAGGGACCGCCAAGCGCCAGCACGCCGGCGTCCAGCGCATATTTGGAGAGCGCCGGGTCATAACGTAAATAGCCTAATTCCGCGAGCGTATAGGTCAAGCGACTGACGGTGGCCTTGGGCAAGCCGGTGCGGCTCACAAAATCGCGATTGCCCAACAAAGTGTCGCCAGCCGTAAAACACCGCAATATCTCAAGCCCGCGCGCCAGCGCTGTCACAAATTTGCGATCTTCCGATAGCTCGGCGGCCGGTTTGCTCATTCCTGCGCCGACGTCTGAATGTTTAGTCATAAGAAAGCTAGTGTCCTGTTCGGCAAATTCGCTTGATAAGCGCGGCGTGCGGCCAGCGGGGTCAGACCGGCGCCATCTCGAGCGACGCGCTGCAAAATTCCGAGATAGCGTCGATCACAAACCAGTGATAAACTTTATTTATGCGAAACATTGTTCCGCATAGCAGAACAACCGTCAAGTTATTCATTACCTGCGTTGCTCGACACCCCGCTATCGCCGGCACAGCGCAACGCTGCACACTATCAACGGCCGCCCACCGGCCATTAGGAGGAGAGCATGGCAAATTCAGCACAATTTCACTGGGACGATCCCCTTTTGCTGGATCAGCAGTTGGAACAAGAAGAGCGCATGGTGCGCGATGCGGCGTATGCCTACGCCCAAGACAAACTCCAACCGCGCGTGCTGCAAGCCTTCCGCGAGGAAAAAGCCGATACCGCGATTTTTCGGGAAATGGGCGAGCTGGGTCTGTTGGGACCGACCATCCCCGAGGAGTACGGCGGTCCGGGCCTGAACTACGTCAGCTATGGTCTGATCGCCCGGGAAATCGAGCGTGTCGACTCGGGTTACCGTTCAATGATGTCGGTGCAATCGTCACTGGTAATGGTGCCGATTTACGAATTTGGCTCCGAAGCACAAAAACAAAAATATCTGCCTAAACTGGTCACCGGAGAGTGGATCGGCTGTTTTGGCCTGACCGAGCCCGACCACGGCTCAGACCCCGGCAGCATGGTGACGCACGCCAAGAAGGTCGATGGCGGCTATCTGCTCAGCGGCGCGAAAACCTGGATTTCCAACTCACCGTTTGCCGATGTGTTTGTGGTCTGGGGCAAACTGGCCAATGACGAAGGTAAGCAGGTGATCCGCGGCTTTATTCTGGAAAAAGGCTGGAAAGGTCTTTCCGCGCCCGCGATCCACGGTAAATTCGGTTTGCGCGCATCAACCACCGGTGAAATCGTGATGGACCAGGTGTTCGTCCCAGAAGAAAATCTGCTGCCCAAGGCACACGGCCTGGCCGGCCCCTTTACCTGTTTGAATTCGGCCCGTTACGGCATTGCCTGGGGCGCGCTGGGCGCCGCCGAATCATGCTGGCATATCGCTCGCCAATACGTATTGGACCGTAAACAATTTGGACGCCCGCTGGCCGCCAACCAATTGATCCAGAAAAAACTGGCGGATATGCAAACGGAAATCACCATGGCCCTGCAAGGCGTACTGCGCCTGGGCCGCATGAAAGATGAAGGCACTGCGGCCGTCGAGATCACCTCGATGATGAAGCGTAATTCCTGCGGCAAAGCACTCGATATCGCGCGTGTTGCACGCGATATGCTGGGCGGTAACGGCATTTCGGATGAATATGGTGTCATCCGTCATATGGTCAACCTGGAAGTCGTCAATACCTATGAAGGTACGCACGACATCCATGCCTTGATATTGGGCCGCGCGCAGACCGGCATTCAAGCCTTCTGTTAAACCGTAAAAACTGCTCGTTAAACGCAAACAGCCGACTTGATAGTCGGCTGTTTGCTATGAAGTTTGCTGTGCAGCAAAACTTAGATACCTTACTTATTCGGCTGGGGCGTTAGACGCAGATATGGACGGATCGCCTTATAACCTTTCGGGAATTTCTGCTTAATCACCTCTTCGTCCTTTAACGACGGAACGATCACCACATCGTCGCCGTCTTTCCAATTGCCTGGCGTGGCGACCGAGTGATATTCGGTGAGTTGCAGTGAGTCGATCACACGCAGCACTTCATCGAAATTACGCCCGGTACTGGCCGGATAGGTAATGAACAGGCGTATTTTTTTCTTCGGATCGATCACGAACAAAGAACGCACCGTCAGTGTTTCATTGGCATTCGGGTGAATCATGTCGTAAAGCTGCGACACCTTCCGGTCGGCATCCGCCAAAATGGGGAACCCTACGTGCGTGTTCTGAGTCTCATTAATGTCCTTGATCCATTCCTTATGCGATTCGACGCTGTCGACCGATAAGGCAATGGTTTTCACATTACGCTTTTCGAATTCGCCGGCCAGTTTGGCCGTGAGCCCGAGTTCCGTGGTGCAAACCGGCGTGAAATCGGCTGGGTGCGAAAACAAGACGCCCCAGCTATCGCCCAGCCATTCATGGAATTTGATGCGTCCAAGGCTGGAATCCTGCTCAAAATCGGGGGCAATATCGCCTAGACGAAGACTCATTGTGGGTACTCCTCGTGGGTGGACAAATCAGGCTTTAAGCATACTCGACATTTGGGGCGCCGCGAACGAAGCAAAGCGAAGATGCAAATAAGTTTTAGTTATACGGATACGCTTGATTTAGCCAGCATACGCCCCAAACTGTGTTGTGAGAGTAGTACATAAGCCAGCGTATGTCATCAGTTAGCGGGTCCGAAAATAGCCGCAAAAATGATGGCAGCCCCCTAAAAATGGGTTGAAAATATTATCGCGGTATAAGATGTTTGCGGGATCTGCTCGCTTCTGACGATTTCTTTCGCTACGATTCGGGTAGGACGTCATTTAATGGGGAGCAGTCATGTCGGAAGTCAATAAGGAGAAACTGATGTCGGATATCAAAACCGTTCTTGCAGACGCCGAAGATTTGTTGAAACAAGCCGCCAGCACGACCGGCGAGCGCGCAACTGAATTGCGTGAAAAAGCAGTTTCGCGCCTCAAGCAAGCCAAGGAAAAAGCCGCCGACGCGCATGTCGTGGTGGTCGAGAAAGGGAAAAAAGCGGTCCGTGCCACCGATGATTATGTGCACGAACACCCCTGGCAATCGGTCGGTATCGCAGCGGGTGTCGGCGTACTGATCGGCTTGCTGATCAACCGCCGCTAAAGCCTTTAGCTCTTTACTTGTATTACCTTTGACCCGATAGCGACCACGGCGGCGCGCCGTCCGCCATCGGGTTCAAATTGCCTCTATGGCGAGAGTATCGGTGCGCTCAAACTCTGCGATAAGCCGACGCTGCGCCACAGCTGTCACTCGCCTCAACGGGGGTGCTGATTTCTACGCCCCACTTAAAACACGACCAGGCTCATGACGACTGAATCCGCTTCGCAACACGAGTCGCACAGCGCGCTGCGTCGCATCGCCAGTGGCGTGCTCGCGATTGCCCAAACCAGGCTGGAGTTGGTTGGTATCGAACTCGCCGAAGAGAAAGAGCGCTTGTTGCTCAGCCTGTTTATAGGCCTGGCGAGCATGTTGCTCAGCCTGATGGCCTTGATCACATTGACGGCCCTGATTGCCGCAGCCTTCTGGGACAGCTACCGCTGGCAATCGCTCACCCTGCTGACCTTGGCCTACGCCATCGCCGCGCTCTGGTGCGGCCTAAAAGCATGGTCGCGCCTGCGCGATGCACCGCCCATTTTTCCGGCCACGCTTGCCGAACTTGAAAAAGATCGTGTCGCACTCAGGCACCCGAAATAAAGCTGCATTTAAGGAATAACGTCCCGATGAATCGCCCGCCACCGCATTCCGGACATCGAGAAGACACGATGTCCGAGGACCAGATCTTGAATAGCCAGCATTTTTCGCCGCGCCAACTGCGTCTGCTGCGCAAGGAAATACTATTGCTGCGCGCCGCCGTCGAACGCGCCGAAGTCACGCAGGCCGGAGCCGAATTACGGTACACATTGACACATTTCCGCTGGCTGAAATGGCTCGCGCCGACCTGGGCCTTCGGTGTAAGCGAACTGGGCGGGCTCGGCGCCATCATGCAAAAATATCCAATGCTAAGCTCGCTGGCATCCATTGCGATGAGCGGCAGCATTCGTCGCACAGCAGCACACCTGACAAAACCGGCCGCGAAACTTGGCATCGTCGCGTTCGCAGGCTGGTCGGTCTGGAAGGTCTGGCAGTCGAGACAAGGTGGTGAATCCGACTCGACTGAAGCCGGTGCTGCGGCCAACGACCAAACCATCACGGTTAACGACTAAGCTGATTAGATTGGCTTGGCTCCCGCTTGGCTGGCTGCCCGTAGGGAGCGGCTCTGTCGCGGCGCCATCCTGCCGACCGCTACGCGTTGCTTCTGCGCGCGCTCAAAACTATTGACGCCGCCCTTCCCAGCAAGCGTCAACGCGCTCGCTGCTGACGCCACCGCTTAAGCCCCCTGCAAGCCGGTTGGCCCGTCGCCCGCTGGCGTCCAAAATAAACCCCCCACACGCGCTATCCGCTCTCATCGGACCATTTTCCAGCGGATCCGCTTCGATTGCATAGCCACCGTTGTCGGCGTCGGCTGCCGCCACCGTTAAGCGGTAGACGGCCTGACCACTCGCAGGAGCTTGAGCGAGACCGGCGGGCAAAACCACACGTTCGTCGCCGGGCGCAGCATCTAGTTGTTGCTGCTCGATATAGTGGGCCGCCCGATAGAGCGCCGTCACTGCATCGACGCGGTAAGCGCGCATGATCTGTGCGCGGTAGCTAGGCATAGTGTACGCGGCAAGCAAGGCAATTATCGCCAGGCAGATCAGCACTTCGGCTAGGCCAAGACCGTCATAGCGATCGCGCCGAGCCCATATCCGTGCGCAAGCACTACACCCGCGAAGCGAAAAAGAGCCAGGAGAAGCCATGCAGCCGACTCGTGCGTCGGAAGCGCTTCCAGATCTGTCGCCGCACGCCAGCTTCTTTCGACAGATTAGGTGACTGACAGCGGAAATCGATACCGATTGCGGCAATCCAGGCATATCCAGGCTCCTCACTAAAATCCATCCGGCGCTGCGGCGACACTGCGCCAACCACGCAGTTGGGGCGCGCCGCCGGACGTTTTCTTGGCATCGGCATCCCAAGCTATCGCTTGTACATAACTTTGCGTACCGGGACGCGCGCCCAGGCCACGCACCGTCAGCAGATAGCTGAGCCGCTCGGGCTGACCCCGCGCCAGCCCGTCCATCGGCCGCGATTCAATCAAACATTGCGGCGCAGCAGCCGCGCCCGGCCAGTTTGCCTGGAGTGCAAATGCGGCTGGCGCGGAGCCGCCGAAAGCATGGCCAGAGCGCCAGTAAGCGGGCTCTCCAGGCTCGCTCCAAGGCCGCACAGGAGCAGCGCCGCGCTCCAGCAAACGCGAACACAGGACCAACCCGGAATCCGCCGCATCAAAAGCAATCAGGCGATCCCATCGCGCGCCGGCAGTGCGTAACGCGATCAATGCCGTATCGGCCTGTGCAATGGCCAGCAATTGCAACATCGCCGTTAAGGCAAGGACAACCGCTAATGTGGCGCCGCGCTGCCGACTCAGCCTCAGTTGCATCGGCCAGACATTGGTCTGAGCGACCGATTTAATCTCGCTGGAGATAACTTCAACTTGTCGATGCGGCATGATTGCACCGAGTCGCGAATCGGCGTAATACTTGTCGGTGCGGATGATGTCGAGATGCATGGCTCAACGAGTCGGCGCAGTATAATTGCGTCGAGCCACAAATAGACGGAATACCTGCCTGCGACGACGGTCGACACCGGGCACCGAGCGACCGCCGCAATCCAGATACGGAAACGGTGCGGGCCCTGGCTGCCCACGCACCACCAAACAAACCTCCAAAGCCCGCACCTGGGGCCACTGATCTGCCGCCACCACGGCCAACGGAGCCTCGTCGTCCGCCAGCCAATAACGCAACTGCAAGGTCTCCACCCCTTCGACAATAGGCTGCGCATCGCCTAAACGGGCAGAGCCATCGCAATACAATTCAGGCTCGCCCGATGCACGGCTGACACGCGTAAAGAAGCGCGCGGCCGATACGGCATCGACCGGCAAAGCCTGACCAAGACAGTCGGTCGCCGCACCCTCGGTATCCGCCCAACTAGAAACATTATTTCCGATGGAGAGAAATTGCACGCCGTCCGACGCCCTGCTGTCCACTTCACACCGTGGCGCATCAACCGGCCCAGTCGGACGCCCGGCATGACAGCCAAATACGGGCCAATGTTCGGCCAATTGCGTCGGTGCTTGCAAGACGGTGTGCATTACCCATGGCGATTGCCGTGAAAACGCGGTTAGCGAATCGCGAGGCAGATTACCGCTGCCGTCTGCGTCGACCGCCAAACCCGCCAAGCGAGCTTGCACGGAAATCTGGTCCAGTGCGGCATATCCGGCCTCGGTGATACTCGCCCAATCGGCCGCACGCTCAAACCCATCGCGCTGATCTCGGTAGAGGGAAAGCACCGCGCAAGTCACTAGCAATCCCAAGCTCATGGCGATCATCAATTCGATCAGCGTGTGGCCGTGACCACTTCGCACGTGCAGGCGCCCTGAGAAAACAAGCGGCGTTATTTTGTGCTTGCAGCTCATCGCACCAGCACCAGCGAGATACAACGTGGCACACGCCCCGCTCCAACCTTACGCTTTGAAGCAGGACAAGACACGTCATCGCCGCGCTTATCTTGATCTGCGCCATCCCAGCGGGGCGGCTCGCTCCATGCGACGACAATGCGCCATTGCGCCTGGCCCAATGGCATTAGACTGGCCTGGCCCTCCGGCAAACCGGCGGAGACGCTACCCGCCAAGGTTAGACTGGTGTTTGGAGATTCGCCGGCCCGTAGCGCTTCGGCAACCATCGCGGCGGTGCTGACGGCGATATCAAGCCAGCGGGCCGACTGCTGGGATTTCGCCACCCAACTCTGCAAAGCCACTGAACTCATGACCGCAACCGCCAATAGCAACAACGCCACCATCACTTCAATCAAGGTGTCACCCTCGACGCGCTTCAATCCACGAAGAGACGGCGCAACCATCATGAAGAACTCCCGCAAGCCCCAACCGAGACACGCGCCCGCCCACCGGCCGCCAAGCGGATACAACGTTTCAGCGATGTTTGACCCGCGGCCCAAGATGCCGCAGTCACTGCAATTTCAAAGCTGCGAAAGTTGCCGATAACTTGTCCGGCCGGCGGAGTAAACGACAATTTGGCGGCCGGACTGACGATCGCCAAACCCTCGCTTGCCGGATAACGTCTGAGCACACGTGAATGCTTTGCAAGTGGATCGGGATCACTGCCCTGATCAAACGATAAAACTGTAGAAGGGGGAGGCGCTGCACCGACATCGGCCATCACCAACCAACCACACGCCCAGTTGTTGGCACTGGCGTGCAGGCCTGTTCCGCATGGCGATGAAGTGTTCGCGCACTGCGCCGCGCCATCGGCGCGACACACCGTGACCCGGCACCCCAGGCGCGTGGCTTCGCTGCGCGCATAACTGAAGGTTGCCAACAGGGCGCGAGCCGCCTGATCGACGCTGTCGCGCAACAGCCAATGTTGAAATGTGGGCGCCGAGAGCACCGTCATCAGCGTCAACAAGACCAGTACCACCAACAATTCAGGCAGTAGAAAACCCGCGCCACGCCTCGCTATACATCGCTTGATATGCATAAACGCCTCCGCATGAATGACCAGCCGACAATGCATCGCGCGCTTGACGGGCTAGCGAATCCGGTCACAAACCTCAGGTCAATTTAAGCAATCGGCGCAAGACCCACAATCAGCCGAAAGTCATAGAGGCCACGAAAACGGCATGGATGGCGTCGACAACGCGCAAGTTGAAACGCAAGGAAGGTAAAACGAGGGAATAAAACAAGACAAACAAGCGAGGAGATTGAGCAAGGCACAAGCGAAGCTGCGACGAAACGCAGTGTAAAAACAGAGAACGCGCTATGCAACACACAACAACAATCGAGCAAACGCGGTGCTCAACGTTTCCTGGGCGGTTTGGCAACATTCAAACGGCGCATCTCCAGGATAACCTCCTGAAACTCAGAGACATCCTCGAAGCTGCGGTACACCGAGGCAAATCGGACGTAAGCAATTTTGTCGAGACGGCGCAATTCGCCCATCACCAGTTCGCCCAGCTTTTCGGAGCGAATCTCGCGCTCGCCACTACTGAGCAATTGATATTCGATACGGGCAATCGCATCATCCACCGCCTCGGCGTTAACCGGGCGTTTGCGCAGAGCAAGCTGCATACTTGAGTTGAGCTTGCGGCGATCGAATTCAACTCGACTGCCGTCTTTTTTGACGACAGCCGGCAATGCCAATTCGATCCGCTCATACGTCGTAAAGCGCTTATCGCACTCCGGACAGCGGCGGCGCCGCCGAATCGCCGCGCCATCTTCCGACACACGCGAATCCACCACCTGGGTATCTTCATGCCGGCAAAATGGGCAACGCACGGTGCGCCCCTTAGCCTTGCCGCACCGACAACAGCGTGTCGGGCGTACAGCTTGAGTGGCTCACGCGTGCGTTTTGCATGACAGCTTAACCGTAGACCGGGAAACGGTTGGTCAACTCGCCCACCTGAGCGCGTACGCGATCGATGGTGGCCGTGTCTTCCGGATTGTCGAGCACGTCGGCGATCAAATTACCGACTTGCTCGGCTTCGGCCGCGCCGAAACCGCGTGTCGTCATGGCCGGCGAACCGAGGCGAATACCGCTGGTCACAAAAGGCTTTTCCGGGTCATTGGGAATCGCATTTTTGTTGACCGTGATATGCGCCGCGCCCAACAGCGCTTCCGCAGCCTTGCCGGTAATTTTCTTGGAGCGCAGATCAACCAGCATCACGTGGCTCTCGGTGCGGCCCGAGACGATGCGCAGACCGCGCTTAACCAGCGTTTCGGCCAGCACGCGCGCATTGACCAGCACTTGTTCCTGATAAGCCTTGAATTCAGGCGCCAGCGCTTCCTGGAATGCGACCGCCTTGCCGGCGATCACATGCATCAGCGGTCCCCCCTGAATACCCGGGAAGATGGCCGAATTGATGGCCTTTTCATGCTCGGCCTTCATCAGAATCACGCCGCCGCGCGGGCCGCGCAGGCTCTTGTGCGTGGTGGTCGTGACAAAGTCGGCGTGCGGCACGGGATTCGGATAGACGCCACCGGCGATCAGACCGGCATAGTGGGCCATGTCGACCATAAAGTAAGCGCCGACTGACTTGGCGATGGCGGCAAAGCGCGCGAAATCGATACGCAGCGAGAACGCCGAAGCGCCGGCCACGATCATTTTCGGCTTGTGTTCCTGAGCCAGCTTTTCGGCGGCATCGTAATCGATGTCTTCGCCTTCGTTCAAACCGTAGCTGACCACATTAAACCACTTGCCCGACATATTCACGGGCGAACCGTGCGTCAGATGGCCGCCGTGAGCCAAGCTCATGCCCATGATGGTGTCGCCCGGCTTGAGCATCGCGAAAAACACGCCCTGATTGGCTTGCGAACCGGAATTCGGCTGCACATTGGCGGCTTCTGCGCCGAACAATTTCTTGACGCGCTCGATGGCCAATTGCTCGACCACGTCGACATACTCGCAACCGCCGTAATAGCGCTTGCCGGGATAGCCTTCGGCGTACTTATTGGTGAGTTGCGAGCCCTGCGCTTCCATCACGGCCGGGCTGGTGTAATTTTCCGACGCAATCAACTCGATATGATCGTGCTGACGCTTGTTTTCTTGCTGAATCGCGGCCCACACTTCGGGATCGACATTCGCAATCGTATGCTTAGCTTGGTCAAACATAGAGATTCCCAGGGAAGTACATACAGATACAGGTTGACCGGACGGGTGCGAGCCTGACAGAGCGGAGCGGAATCAGCATTCCGCGAACGCGAGACAGGACAGCGCAATGACGCATTACTGCGACCAGTCACGGCTGCCCAGGCGAACGGCAAAACAGCATCCCGCGCTTCACGGTGGGTTGTTCCACCTACGACATTGAAGTCGCTATCGCCAGTTACGCGGGGCTTGAGGCGTAAGTGTATGAGATCGAGACAAAATAGGCAACCGCCGCGCGGCGCTTAAAACGTTGCAAGCCGCCAACACAATGCCGCCACGCCACGCCCTTCTAAACCGCGAAAAATCGCCTTTGCCCATGCTTTGCAGCAGTCCCCTCGCCAGATAACGTAAAATTGCGCCGAAACGCGCTTTGAGTGCTTGCCGTCGGACATGAACCCAAGTAGGCTTCGGCTTTCCCAAAATTCGCCGCAGCATTGGCGGCGAGGCAGTCAAACTGCGGTTTTCGGTCTGGTTTTCCGATCTGGCAACACGCAGGCGTAAGACCCCGTAATCAGATAAATCGATTAATCCGGTAAACTTAGTAGTATGGATAACCAGTATAGCGAATCGGATAAATCGGGCAGGCCCCGGCCATTTACATGGACGCTGCGCGTCTATTACGAGGACACCGACGCCGGCGGCGTGGTGTTCTACGCCAATTACCTCAAATTTTTCGAACGCGCGCGCACCGAATGGCTGCGCGCCTGCGGCGCCGACCAAAGCGCCCTGGCCGAAGCCTCCGGTCTGATCTTTATTGTGCGCAGCACCGCGGTGGACTACCGCTCCCCGGCCCGGCTCGACGACACCGTCGAGGTTGTCAGCCGAATCGAGCGCATGGGCCGCGCCTCGGTCGATTTTATGCAGAGCGCTCACCGTGGAGACACCCTGCTTGCCACCGGCTCGATTCGGGTTGCCAGCGTCGAGCGCAATACCTTTAAACCCAATGCAATTCCCGTACACATCCGGCAAGCGCTATCAAATTGGGGCCAAGTAGAATGAACTTGGTCGCTAAATAAGTGTCAAGACACAGCAGCCAAGTCACATTCGACCCTGCGCCAAGTCAACGCGCAGAGACCTCCAGCGTTATTCCTACATGCCGCTCCAGAAGACCCAATAGCTCGTCAAACCTATGAACAACCCTCAAGACCTTTCATTTGTTTCGCTGATCCTCAACGCCAGCGTCCTTGCGCAGGCGGTGATCGCACTGCTGTTGCTGCTGTCCCTGATCTCCTGGACCGTGATTTTCCGCAAGTGGTTTGCGATTTACCGGGCGCGCGCCCAGACCGAGCGTTTCGAGCGCGATTTCTGGTCGGGCGGCGATCTGCAAACGCTGTATCAGGCGGCCGCCAACAACCGTCACTCGTCCGGCGCACTGGAACGGATTTTCGAGGCTGGCATGCGCGAATTTATGAAGGGCAAGGAAAAACGCATTACCGACCCCAGCGCTATACTTGACGGGGCACGCCGCGCCATGCGCGCGTCCTTCCAGCGTGAAATGGATGCGCTTGAATCCAACCTCGCATTTCTCGCCTCGGTCGGCTCGGTCAGCCCGTATATCGGCTTATTCGGCACCGTCTGGGGCATCATGAACGCATTCCGCGGCCTGGCCAATGTGCAACAGGCTACGCTGGCCAATGTGGCGCCGGGCATTGCCGAAGCGCTGGTGGCAACCGCCATCGGCCTGTTTGCGGCAATTCCAGCCGTGGTGGCCTACAACCGCTATACGCACGACATCGACCGCTTGGCGATCCGTTTCGAGACCTTTGTTGAAGAATTCTCGAACATTTTGCAACGCCAAACCCACTAAGCCATAAAGGAGCATCAGATGCCAGGTTCGATGCGTTCCAGTATGCGTGGCGGCCGCACCCGCCGGGCCATGGCCGACATCAATGTCGTGCCGTATATCGACGTGATGTTGGTGTTATTGGTGATTTTCATGGTCACGGCCCCGCTCGTGACCCCGACCATTATCAATTTGCCGACCGTCGGCAATGCCGCCCCGCAACCACAAACGCCGCCGGTGATGGTCAATATCAAGGCCGACGGCAGCATGACCGTGCGCTATAAAGATGGCGGCAATACCCAGGATCAGACCATGACGCAAACTGATCTGGACACCTTCGTGACCAATCGGCAGCAAGCCAACCCCGATGAACCGGTAGTCATCGCGGCCGACAAAACCGTCAAATACGAAGCCGTGATGAATGTCATGTCGGAATTGAAAGCGCGTGGCGTAAAGCGCGTGGGGCTGCTCGTTAAATCATCATGATCCAAGGCCGGGACCGTAACGCAGATCTTCCTTTCGAGCCGCCTCGCGAACGCGGCACATGGCGCTCGCTCACGCTGGCCGTGATTATGCACGGCCTGTTGTTGGCTTTGCTGCTGCACGGCATCGACTGGCAAAACAGCACGCCGGCCGGCGCCGAAGCCGAGCTTTGGACCCCGGATGAAACCGTCGACCAGGTGCAGCCCACCCCCGCTCCGCCACCGACGCCCCAGGCAGTCACCCCGCCGCCCCAGCAGGACAACGCCGATATCGCCCTGCAGGAAGCCAAAAAACGCCAGGCTGAGGCGCAGCGGCAAGCCGATATCGCTGAACAGGAAAGACAAAAGTTGTTGCAAAAGCAAGCCGACGACCGCTTGCAACAGGAGCGCGCCGCACAAGCCAAACTCGACCAGCAAAAGGCCGAACAGCAGAAAAAACTGCAGCAGGCGCAGGAACAGCAACAGCAACAGGTGAAAGAGCAGCAGGATAAGCAGCAACAAGACAAGGACGCGGCGAAGAAAGTCGCTGAGCAAGCAGCCAAAGCCAAGCAGGCTGCTGCCGCGCAAGCCAAGGCCAAGCTCGATCAGGCGCGTCAGGCGCGCTTGAATGCCTTGAAAGGCATGGCGGGCTCCAACCCTAGCGGCAACGGCTTGGCTGCGGCCGGCACGGGCGCCGGCTCGGGCGGCAACGGCAGCGCGGGCTACGCCGATAAAGTGCGTCACAAAGTGCTACCCAATGTCGCATTCGGCGGCAGCACCGATAGCAATCCGGAAGCTGTGGTCAGTGTAACTTGCGCGCCGGATGGCACAGTACTTGACGCCCACGTGACCAAACCCAGTAGTAATCCGGCTTGGGATGATGCGGTGTTACGTGCGGTTCAGGCATCCAGCCCGATGCCACGCGATAAGGACGGATCAGCACCGCATAGCTTCACGATTACGTTTAAACCAAAAAATTAGAGGTTTTTTTATAGTACGCGGTTGAAATTTCAACGCTAATTACCTAAAGTGCGCGACGTGTAACGGGAACGTTCAGTCTATTTCGCTGTCTAGCGGAAGCGCCTCTTTTTATATTCGCTATCAGGGAATTCGACAAAGCATGAGCTTTTTGACGAAAATAGGCCTAAAAGCCATTTGTGGTGCAGTCTTTTTGACCGCAGCTGCAGGCGCACAAGCGCAACTCAACGTCGACATTACGGGCGTCGGCACCACCCAGTTCCCGATCGCGGTGGCCCCATTCCGTGACGAGGCGACCTCGCCGCAACAAGTCAGCCGGATTATTCAGCAAGACTTGGCCCATAGCGGCCGCTTCACGAATATCAACGCCGGCGAAGCCCCTGTGTCCGAAACCGACTCGGTCGATCTCGGCGGCTGGAAAGCCAAGGGCGCCAACGCCTTTGTCGGCGGCAGCGTGACGCATCTGGCCAACGGCGACTACGACGTGCGCTTTCGGCTCTACGACACCGTCAAGCAGCAAAGCCTGGGCGGCCTGTCCCTGGTGACACCGGCCAGCGGCGTACGCATGAGCGCCCACAAAATTGCCGACTACATTTACGAGAAACTGCTGGGCATACGCGGCGTCTTCGCCACGCGCCTGTCCTACGTGATACGCGTCGGCGGCAAATACCAGCTGCAGATTTCGGACTCCGACGGCCAGAACCAGCACGTGGCGCTGTCCAGCCCCGAGCCCATCATCTCGCCTGCCTGGTCGCCTGACGGCACCAAGGTCGCCTACGTGTCGTTCGAGCGCCAGAAACCCATCGTCTACATCCACGACCTGCCGACCGGCAATCGCGTGATTGTGTCGAATTCCAAGGGCAGCAACAGCGCCCCGGCTTGGTCGCCGGACGGCCGTACGCTGGCTGTGGCACTGTCCTTGACGGGCAATACCCAGATCTACCTGCTGAACGCCAACGGCACCGGCCTGCACCGCATTTCGAGCAGCAGCGGCATCGACACCGAACCGCAGTTCTCGCCGGACGGACAGTCGATCTACTTCACCAGCGACCGAGGCGGTCAACCGCAGATCTATAAAATGTCGGTGCAAGGCGAAGCTGCCGGTGGCGCCCAGCGCGTCACCTTCCACGGCAATTTCAATACCAGCCCGCGCATCAGTCCAGATGGCAAAACACTGGCCTATATCTCACGGGTCGGCGGCGCCTTCAAGCTTTATGTTCAAGACTTGAGCACCGGCGACGCAACCGGCCTGACCGACACGGTCAGGGATGAGTCACCCAGCTTCGCCGCCAACGGTCAGTACATCTTGTACGCGACCCAAGTCGGTGGGCGCAGTGTCCTGGCTGCCGTTTCGGTTGACGGCAGCTCCAAGGAAGTCCTGTCGGTCAGTGGCGGCAATGTCACCGAACCGTCATGGGGTCCGTTTATGCAGTAACCCGGCGCGGGCATGTCATCGCCAGCAACACGGTGGCCATGCCTGCAACCGATCTTTTTATGCTTTATAGTTTCACCCCATATTTATTCGACTCAACGACAATTCAGGAGCTTTACAAAATGATGTCCAAACTTCGCATGGTTTTTGCAATATTGGTTGTGGGCCTGCTGAGCGCCTGCCATTCGGGCGTGAAGCTCGACCAAAGCGCCGCCGGTACGCAAGGTGCAGGCACTAACGCCACCGATGTCGCTACCGTGAACGTCGATCCGCTGAACGATCCGAACAGCCCGCTCGCCAAGCGTAGCGTGTACTTCGACTTCGACAGCTACGCCGTGAAGAGCGAGTACCAATCGGTACTGGAAAATCACGCTGCTTACCTGAAGAGCCATCCGCAGCGTCACGTGCTGCTGCAAGGCAACACCGACGAACGCGGCACGACCGAGTACAACTTGGCGCTGGGCCAGAAGCGTGCTGAAGCCGTGCGTCGCGCCCTGTCGCTGCTGGGCGTGCCTGACTCGCAAATGGAAGCTGTGAGCCTGGGTAAAGAAAAGCCGGCAGCAGCAGGTCATGACGAAGATGCGTACGCGCAAAATCGTCGCACCGACCTCTTCTACCAATAAGCACCATGCAGCTTCGATCGCTACGCTTTGCTGGACTGCGCGCGATTGCAGCGGCCTGCGTGACCGGGATGGCGCTGTGCTCCATCCCGGCACACGCAGGTTTGTTTGACGATGACCAAGCGCGTCAGGCGGTGCTCGATTTGCGCACCAAAACTGACACGCTGGGCACGCAAATGACTGCCGCGCAACGCACCATCCTCGATCAGTCCGCCCGCATCGACACCCTGCAACAACAAGTCGATACGCTGCGCGGACAAAACGAGGATCTGACCAATCAGTTGACCACCCTGCAACGTTCGCAGAAAGACTACTACGCCGATCTCGACGCGCGCCTGAAGAAATTCGAGCCGCAGCAGCAAACCATCGACGGCGTCCAGGGTCTGGTCCAACCGGGCGAGACCGACGCATTTAATGCCGCCTTGCAGCAGTTCCGCAATGGCGACTTCAAAGGCTCGGCGGCTTCGTTCAAGGACTTTACCGACAGGTACCCGCAAAGCCCTTACATGCCGACCGCAGAGTACTGGCTAGGCAATGCGTTGTATGCTTTGCGCGATTACAAGGGGTCGACTGCTGTGCTTAGCGCCGTGGTTCACAATTTCCCGAACCATCCGCGCGCGCCTGAAGCATTGCTCGCGATCGCGACCAACCAGATTGAGCAAAATCAGAAGCCTGCGGCTAAGAAAACGCTGCAGATTGTGGTATCTCAGTACGCTGGGTCGGATGCCGCGCAGGCGGCTAAAGATAAGTTGGCGCAGTTGAAGTAAGTTTGTTTGTGGTGTTGGTTACTGCATGCAATGTGTGCCGCAACCCTGCTTGTTAAGAAACCCGGACGGGGTCATCCCTGCTCTGGGTTTTTTATTGCGTG
>Ga0302178_10000095_pt1 | contig 78985 bp, 67 predicted proteins | sample I_Palsa_E1_3_FD_198790 | JGI IMG/M metagenome (GOLD analysis project Ga0302178, IMG submission 198790) | Peat permafrost microbial communities from Stordalen Mire near Abisko, Sweden - I_Palsa_E1_3 | ecosystem: Environmental > Terrestrial > Soil > Palsa > Peat permafrost | place: Sweden...
AACTGAAAGACAAGCTCCAGAACATGGGCGCGCAGATGGTCAAAGAAGTGGCATCGCGCACCAGCGACAACGCTGGCGACGGTACCACCACGGCTACCGTGCTGGCTCAGTCCATCGTTCGCGAAGGGATGAAGTACGTTGCATCGGGCATGAACCCGATGGACTTGAAGCGCGGTATCGACAAGGCTGTGATCGCCGCCATCGAAGAACTGCGCAAGATCAGCAAGCCCTGCACCACCAACAAGGAAATCGCTCAAGTCGGTTCGATCTCGGCTAACAGCGATTCGTCGATCGGCGACCGTATCGCTGAAGCGATGGCCAAGGTTGGTAAGGAAGGCGTGATCACCGTTGAAGACGGCAAGTCGCTGGAAGACGAACTGGAAGTGGTCGAAGGTATGCAATTCGACCGCGGTTACCTGTCGCCGTATTTCATCAACACCCCGGAAAAGCAAGTCGCTATCCTCGAAAATCCGTTCGTGCTGCTGCACGACAAGAAGATTTCGAACATCCGCGATCTGTTGCCGATCCTGGAACAAGTGGCCAAGGCCGGCCGTCCGCTGCTGATCATCGCAGAAGACGTCGAAGGCGAAGCCCTGGCTACGCTGGTGGTGAACAACATCCGCGGCATCCTGAAGACCACCGCTGTCAAGGCACCGGGCTTCGGCGATCGTCGTAAAGCCATGCTGGAAGACATCGCGATCCTGACCGGCGGTCAAGTTATCGCTGAAGAAACCGGCCTGACGCTGGAAAAGGCAACCCTGGCAGAACTGGGTCAAGCCAAGCGTATCGAAGTCGGCAAAGAAAACACCATCGTGATCGACGGTGCCGGCGAAGGCAAAAACATCGAAGCGCGCGTCAAGCAGATCCGCGCTCAGATCGAAGAAGCCACGTCGGACTACGACCGTGAAAAATTGCAAGAACGCGTGGCCAAGCTGGCCGGCGGTGTTGCAGTGATCAAGGTTGGTGCTGCGACCGAAGTCGAAATGAAAGAAAAGAAAGCACGCGTTGAAGATGCTCTGCACGCAACCCGCGCAGCCGTGGAAGAAGGTATTGTTCCTGGCGGCGGTGTCGCACTGATCCGTGCTCGTCACGCGATCACCAACCTGAAAGGCGCAAACGCCGACCAGGACGCAGGTATCAAGATCGTGCTGCGCGCGATGGAAGAGCCGCTGCGTCAGATCGTGACCAACGGTGGCGAAGAAGCCAGCGTGGTAGTGGCGGCTGTTGCTGCAGGTACGGGCAACTATGGCTACAACGCAGCAACCGGCGAGTACGTCGACCTGGTTGAAGCCGGCGTGGTCGATCCTACCAAGGTAACCCGCACCGCACTGCAAAATGCAGCTTCGGTAGCCGGCCTGCTGCTGACCACCGACTGCGCTGTGTCGGAATCGGCTAAGGAAGACGCTGGTATGCCAGGCGGCGGCATGGGTGGAATGGGCGGTATGGGCGGCATGGGCATGGACATGTAATTCGGTCCAGACCTTCCGGTCTTATCGAACGGCAGGCGCCTCGTGCGCCTGCCAAAAAAAAGCGCAGATTCGTCTGCGCTTTTTTAATGCTGCGAGCTGTTTCAAAAGACCCGTTCAGGGCCGCCCAATAACCGGTGGCGCGCCCCGCGGATTGAGTGCCACGCTGGCTTCGCTGCGCGATTCAGTGAGGCCTGCCGGGCCGGCCTCGATTTCGTCTTCAGCGTCTTTGTCCTCGATTTTTGCCCAGAAAAAGCGATCGGGGATATACGCGCCCATGCCGGGCCTGAAGGCGAAACGATTCACCTGGTGCAGATATTCCTGAGCTTCGCGGATCGCATCGGGCGGCTCCAGGCCATTCGCCAGCAACGCGGCGATAGCGGCCGCCAAGGTGTCGTTGGTGCCCAGGATGCGGTGCGGTTCGCGTTCCCAGCTATCCTGCCGGATCTGACCTTCTTCGCCGTACAGCGTATAAATGGTCTGCAGCGTGCCGCTATCGCCCGAAAGAATATATTCGCAGCCTTGCGACAGAATCTCGTTCAGCGCGTGGTCGAGTGAAGGCGGTTCCGCGTCGCTGTCGGGTTGCGCCAGTTGCAGCAAGTCGGCACGATCGGCAACCAGGACCGTGGTTTGCGGTGCCAGCAATTCGGCAATCGCTTCGCGCAGTTCGTCGGCGGACAGGACATGTTCGTCGTCGAGGGTGAAGTCGGGCACCAGGATCAGAGGGATATCGTCGTAGTCGGCCACCACTTCGGCGATGGCCGAGACAATTTCCGCGCGGGTTGCGGCACCGATCTTGAAGGCCGCGACCGGCATATCTTCGAGCAGCTTGCGGGCTTGCGTGGCAACGGTTTCCGGGTCGATGCTGGTGACTTCGTCGCAACCGGCCGAGTCGCTGACGGTATAGCCCGTCAGCACGGTGACGCCGTGGCATCCCATGCTGGCCAGCGTCAACAGATCGGCCTGCAAGCCGGATGCGCCGGTAGGGTCGGCCAGGCCGAAACACAGAACAATCGGGGGTGCGTCCGGGGGTGTCGCTCTAGGCATGAAGATTTTGCGTGTCGAAGCTAAGGGTTGGAACGGTACGGTGCTGGAGGAGCCCGCTTTCCAGCAGGGCAGCAACACGGTACCATCTCGGTTTTGCATTGTAACGGATCGAGTGTCCGAATCGTTAGTCCAAAGCAGTAGTTCAAAGCGACGAGAAGATGGAATACAAAAGCTGGATGTGCCTGATTTGCGGATGGATGTACAACGAAGAGGCCGGTTTGCCTGAAGAGGGCATCGCGGCCGGAACCCGCTGGGACGATGTGCCGATCAACTGGACCTGTCCGGAATGTGGCGCGCGCAAGGAAGACTTCGAGATGGTGCAAATCTAGGGCCCGCCGCGTGTAGCTGCGCTTTTCCCGAGTCGGGTTAGGCTCGGGCGGCCGCTTTTACGCGCGAACCAACCCTACGTCGGACCGCTTGCCCGCAGCCAGGGCCTTAACGGAGTGTGCATGGAGCAAGCCTCGCAGTCTGCAGTGCTGTCGTCTACGCTGGAAGCAAAACCCCCGTCGACCTCGTTTTGGGATGTGCTCCCCAATCCGCGCGGCGGGACTGTGCCTAGCGCCGAACGCGCCTTGAGCAGTGCGATCGAGGTATTTGACTCCGGCGCGGATGCGGCCGGCCCCCTGATTCTGGCTGCCAACGCCTTGCGGGCGGCGGGTTGGGCGAGCGCGCTGCGGTTTTCTGAAGCCTTGATCTTTGCGCTGCCGCACGCCACCCTCAATGGCGAGAATCGCGCCCTGTTCGGTATCGCTTTGCGCGATTTCCGGGCGGCTGTGGCACGGCATAATCTGTGGGAAGTGGCGTGCAGTTACACGCTGTTTTCACATTATCAGGCCTTGCGCGCCTTACTTTCCGACGATCAGGTGCGTCCGGCCGGCGTGACCCTCGACGAACTGGCGCTGGCGGGACGTCCCGTGCCGCCGGCGACCCTCACCACCGAGTTGAGCGATGACGCGCTGGCAGCTTGGCGCGCGCGCTATGAACGGGCTTTGCTGCCGGTGTTGCGTGCCACCGACCCCGGGCTGGCCGGGCCGGAGCTGGATATATTCCAGGAATGTTTTGTCGGATTGGCGGGGGTGGACCCTTACGACGCATGGCGGCTGGCGGGCGGGGTGTTGACCGTGCTGCGAGCGGCCGGACGGGCCTGCGACCCCGAGGCAAAACGGTTATACGCGCGTTTTAACCTGCTGCTGGCCGAACAGGCCCGCGGTTCACGGGTAGCGCCGGCGGCAACCGCGCGCACCGCGGTTGCGTTGCTGTGGCGCGGTTTTGCGCTGCATGGCGCGGAGGCGGGCGATGCCGGTGCGATCGAACTGCTGCGCGATTACGGTTTGTCGATCAATTGGCATTCGGAGCAAGACGCCGCCACCAGTTCGCTGTGGGATGCCGACGGCAATACCCGCGGCGTTTCGCTGGATCCCCCGCTGGGCTTGACCGCGATCCCGCCGATCGAGCCCGGGGTGCAGCCTTCGCGGCAGTCGTTGCGCGGTATCGGCGCGCTGCGGGTACATGTGGTGGTCTACGAAGATTTTCTGCAAACCGCCGACGCCGCGATTGCCGCGCTCAGCATGTATGCCGCGGCCAATCCGCGGCCGGGCAAGCCCGATGCCAGCGCGGCCTTGCAGGCGGGCGACGCGGCTTACCGTCTTGGCGCCGCGGCCTGCGCCGTGGGTTTGGGCGGGGTGGCCACGCTGGCCGACTCGCTGGGTCTGGCTTGGCGTCGAGTGGCCCACGCCACGGTGGGGTCCGCAACCGCGGTCGCGACCAATTCCCGCATCCTGGAAAACGGCGCCGAAGCCTTGCGCCGGATGCTGCATCAGGTCGCCGCGGGCATTGCGCCGGCCGACCCGGCGGCACCGCTGGCCGATCTGATTACCCTGATCGAATCCGATCGCCGCGCGTCGGGTGTGTTGCCGGCCTGGAACTGAAGCCTCAGGGCTTACGCCTCGTCCGCGCCGTTGTCCCGAGTACCGTGTTCATCCCCGACTTTCTTCGATTTGACCACCGCATAACGTGCCAGCGTCAGCTTGCGCGCGCTGGCATGGTCAACGATAGGTAAGGGGTAATCGATGCCCAACGCCACCCCGGCGTCGCGCAAGACCTCCGGTTTGGCCAGCCAGGGCGCATGAATTGCCTGGTTCGGCAGGGCGGCCAATTCGGGCACGTAGCGGCGGATAAACTTACCCTCGGTATCGAATTTCTCGGATTGCGTAATCGGGTTGAAAATACGGAAATAGGGTTGTGCGTCGCAGCCGCTCGATGCCGCCCACTGCCAGCCGCCGTTATTCGCCGCCAAGTCGAAATCGATCAATTGAGCGGCAAAATAGGCTTCGCCACGGCGCCAATCCAGCCCCAGATCCTTGATCAAAAAGCTCGCGACGACCATCCGCAGCCGGTTGTGCATATACCCGGTGGCGTTGATTTGCCGCATCGCGGCATCGACCAGCGGGTAGCCTGTGCGTCCCTCGCACCAGGCCGCAAAATTGGCGTCGGCGGCCGAGCCTTGTTCCCATTGGATCAGGTCGTATTCCGGTTTAAGCGCGGCATGGGCGCCGGACTGCCCGACCTGCGGGTGGTGGTGCAGCACCGAAAAATAAAAATCCCGCCAGATCAATTCGGCAAGCCAGATTTCGGCGCCCCGGTCGCCTTGGCGTTGTGCGTCGAAGGCGCAACGGGCCAGGGCCCGGATGGAGATGGTGCCATGGCGCAAATGGGCCGACAAATAACTCGGACCTTTGACTGCGGGAAAATCGCGGGTGGTGGCGTAACGTGTGAGACGCGGCAAAAACGCGGCAAATAGCTCATGCGCGCCGCTTTCGCCGGCCGCCACCGGAGGTAATTGAGCCGGCTCGAAGCCCAGCTCGGCCAGGGTTGGAATACCCTGATCCAAATCGCTCGGAACCTGGCCCAGGGCCGCCAGATGCGTTTCGGACGGATGGTGAGCCAGGCGTTCCGGCGTCAAGGCTGCCAGCCAGGCGCGCTTATAGGGGGTAAATACCGAATAAGGCTTGCCGCTGCCCGTCAATAATTCGCTTTTTTCAAAGATCACCTGATCTTTGAAGGTCAATAGTTCACGGGAGTCCGCCTCCAGCCTGCGGCCGGCTTCGGCATCGCGGGCGATGGCGCCGGGCTCGTAATCGTGGTGGGTGAACACGGCTTGGGCGCCGACAGCACGGGCGAGGGCCGGGATTTCGTCTATGCTATAACCATGCCGTACCAGGAGCGCACCGCCTGCCGCGCGCAAGCTTGCGTCAAGTTCGCCGAGGCTGGCGTGGATAAACGCCAGGCGCCGGTCGCCGGGCGGCAAAGGGGCCAGCAGCGGCTGCTCGAAAATGAAGCTGCAGTAGACGCGACGGCAGCGGGTCAGCGCGTGATAAAGTGCCGTATGGTCGGCGACGCGTAAATCGCGCCGAAACCAAACCAAGCCACAGTCGAATTCGGCCATATCGTTGCAGTGTCTTTACTAATATTAGGTTTATGTCCAAGAGTCCCGAGCGCGCCATAGAGCGCATCAATCTGACCAATCAGTTCCTGATCGCCATGCCCGGCATGGCCGACCCGACGTTTTCCGGAACCGTGGTCTATCTCTGCGATCACAGCGAGCGCGGGGCTTTGGGCCTCGTGATCAATCGTCCCACGGATATCGACCTGAAGTCCTTATTCGACCGTATCGACTTGAGCCTTGAAATCGAACCGCTGCAGCATTTGCCGGTTTATTTTGGCGGCCCGGTACAAACCGAGCGCGGTTTTGTCCTGCACGATTCGACGGAACAACACTATACGTCATCCATTTCGATCCCGGGCGGGCTTGAAATGACCACCTCGAAAGACGTGCTGGAAGCCGTGGCGCAAGGTTCCGGTCCGGCCCGCTTTTTGCTGACGCTGGGCCATGCAGGTTGGGGCGCGGGCCAGCTCGAAGAAGAAATTTCGCGCAATGGCTGGCTCACTGTCGAAGCCGAACCTGCCGTCATGTTCGATACGCCGGCCGAACAGCGCTTTGAAGCGGCTTTGTCGCTGCTGGGCGTGACGTTGTCGATGCTGTCCGGTGAAGCCGGGCATGCGTGACACGCCGCAAGCCGGATGGCGGCCGTTACCGACGCCTCCAATGCCGCCGCATGAGTTACGTCGCATGAGTGACGTCGCATGAGTGACGCCGCATGAGTTCCACTGAAACCCTGATGGCCTTCGATTACGGCGAAAAACGTATCGGTGTGGCGGTCGGCAATATGTTGCTGAAACAGGCGCAGGCGCTGCTGATTATCGATAACCGCAATCGCGAATACCGTTTTGAGGCGGTGGGTAAATTGCTGGCCGAGTGGCGCCCGCAGCATCTGGTGGTCGGCTTGCCGGTGCATCCCGATGGCGCGCCGCACGCCATGACCCAACTGGCCAAGCGTTTCGGCAACCAGCTCAATGGCCGCTTCGGATTGCCCGTCACCTGGGTCGACGAGCGTTATACTTCGGTCGCCGCGGCCGAATTTGCCGGAGACCCGGCATGGCGTGGCCTCGATGCCGAAGCTGCGCGCATCATCCTGCAACAATATTTCGACGAATATGTCAGTGCCAGCCGCGACTGATTCGACGCTTACCGCAGCCCCGGCAATTCACGATGACCCGTACCGCACCCGGTTTTATCAAAAGCAATCCGCAACTGACGCGTAGCGGCGAGCTCAAACATTTATTGAGCACTGAAGGTTTGCCGCGGGTGATCGTCAATCATCTCCTCGATACCGCGCAGCAGTATCTCAGCGCAACGCAGCATGAGGTCAAAGTCAAGCTCAATACACCGCCGCTGTTGCAGGGCAAAACGGTGTGCCATCTGTTTGCCGACGATACGACGCGCAGCCGCACCGCCTTTGAGGTCGCGGCTCGGCAGTTGTCGGCCGAGGTGGTGAATTTCGATTTCCGCTTTTCATCGACCGGGCCGGGCGAATCGCTGCGCGCTACCCTCGCCGGGATGCAGGCGCTACAGGCCGATCTGGTGGTGATGCGGCATACCGAGAGCGGCGCCCCCTATCTGCTGGCCCGGCATTGCCCGCCCCATGTGCATGTGATCAATGCCGGCGACGGCCGTTATGCGGACCCGGTCCAGGCGCTGCTCGACATGTTGATGATCCGCCATTACAAACCGGACATTCGCGGCCTGACGGTAGCGCTGGTCGGCGACATCCTGCATTCGCGAGTGGCGCGCTCCGATATCCATGCGCTGACTACGCTCGGTGCGCCGGAAATTCGCGTGATCGGTCCGCGGACCTTGTTGCCCGATGGACCGGAGCAGTTGGGCGTACAGGTGTTCCACGAGATGGATCCTGGTTTGCGCGGCGCCGATGTGATCATCGTGCTGGGTCTGCCGAGCGAACGGTTAAACGACGCGTGTTTGCCTTCGACGCGCGAATATTTAAATAGTTATGGCCTGACCCCCGCACGTCTTGCGCTGGCCGCACCCGATGCGCTGGTGTTGTATGCCGGACCGATCAAAGGCTGTATCGAGATCGAGCCATCGGTGGTTGACGGTATGCGAGCCGTGACGCTGAATCAACAGACATTTGGTTTGGCCGTGCGGATGGCGGTGATGGGTATCGTTGCCGGCGCCAGATGATAGCTGGGGCGTGCTTCGTCATGCTTAAAAAAATGCCAGAGAATGCGGAAGGGTGCGAATGAAGCTTCAGATCAAAGGCGGCCGTTTATTGATACCGGCCGCGAGTTCGGCGAATTCCGTGGCGCCGCCGCACGCTCATCTTGAACGTCGCGCGGACTTGTTTATTGTCGACGGCCTGATTGCAGGCATAGGCTCGGCGCCGGCCGAGTTTCACGCGGACCGCGTGCTCGACGCCGACGGCTTATGTGTCGCGCCGGGTCTGGTCGATTTATCCGCACGTTTGCATACGCGGCCGCCGGCCCCCGGCGATCAATCCAATGCGACACTTGAGTCGGAATTATCCGCGGCAGTCGCCGGCGGCGTGACCACGCTGGTGTGTCCGCCGGACACCGACCCGGTGCTCGATCGGCCCGCTCTGGTCGAGCAATTGAAATCCCGCGTGCGGCAGTTACACCAGGCTCAGGTGTATCCCTTGGGGGCCTTGACCCAGGGTCTCCAAGGCGCCGTTCCCAGCGAAATGCGGCAATTGACCGAGGCCGGTTGTATCGGCTTTTCGCAAGCCGACGTGCCGGTGGTCGATACCCAAGTGTTATGCCGCGCGCTGCACTATGCCGCGACCTATGGCTACCCGGTGTGGCTGCGTGCGCAAGACCCGTTTTTGTCGCGTGGCGGCGTGGCCGCCAGCGGTGCGGTGGCATCTCGACTGGGTTTGCCGGGAATTCCGGCCGCCGCCGAAACCATCGCGCTGCAGACTATTTTGGAGTTGGTGCGTCTCACGGGTGCCCGGGTCCATTTGCAGCATCTGTCATCGGCCGCGAGTATCGCGCTGGTGCGCGCGGCCAAGCGTGAAGGCTTGCCGCTCAGTTGCGATGTGACATTCAACCATCTGCATTTGATCGATGCGGACATTGCCTATTTCGATTCTCAGTACCGCCTGGACCCGCCGTTGCGCACCCAGCGCGATCGCGATGCGATTCGCGCGGGCTTGCTTGACGGCACCGTCGACGCCATGTGTTCCGGCCATACACCGCTGACCGAGGAGCAGAAATTGCGGCCGTTCGGTACCGCGGTGCCTGGCGCCAGTGGGCTTGAACTGCTGTTATCGATGACCGTCAAATGGGCGCAGGAGGCGCGTGTGCCTTTGGCTCAGGCCTTGGCCTGCGTCACGCGCGCGCCGGCCGCGGTGCTGGGTTTGGCCGCAGGTCGGCTTGAATTGGGCGCGTCGGCCGATCTATGCGTGTTTGACCCCGAGTCGTACTGGACCATCGACGCCGATGCATGGCGTAGCCGAGGTCGCAATACGCCGTTTCATGGTTACGAGGTGCCGGGGCGCGTGCGTGCGACCCTGCTTGGAGGGCGGGTGGTGTTTGAGCAAGCATCGCTTTGAGCGCAATCGCTGAAATGGCGTTAGGCTAGTGTGGTTAAATTCATGTCTAAATCAGGCGCATTTAACCCGGTTGTGAATGTTGGTCGCTAAGGTTGGCCGTTAAAGTTGGCCATTAAAGTTGCTCATCAAACTTGACGCTCCATCCTGTTTTCTCACTTTTAAATTCGACTCGGCGATGAAGCACCCTCTACGCAAGGCCCGTTTGATTCTACATATTGTGCGCGGCATGGTGCTGGCCGCGCTGGTCTATCCACGCGTGCCGGTAGAGCGGCAGCAGGCCATGATACGCAACTGGTCGCAGCGCATGCTGGCCCTGTGCGGCATCACGCTGGTGGTGCATCAACACGGCGAGACGCTGGAGCGCGGCGCGATGCTGGTCGGCAACCATATCTCGTGGATCGATATTTACGTGATCGACGCGTGGCGCCCGACGCCGTTTGTGTCCAAGGCGGAGATCGCGAAGTGGCCGGTGATCGGCTGGCTGGCCAAAACCATAGGCACCGTTTTTATCCAGCGCGAAAAACGCAGCGATGCAAAAAAAATCATGCATCAACTTTCCGACATTCTCAGCTCGGGCGGAATGATCGCCTTATTTCCGGAAGGCACCACCAGCAACGGGCTGGCCGTGCAGCCGTTTCACGCCAATATGTTTCAAGCCTCGGTGCTGGCGGCCGCGCCGATCCAGCCGATTTGCCTGATGTACGAAGACGCGCAGGGGCGGCAGTCGCCCGCTGCCGACTATATTGGCGATACCACGCTGTTTGAGTCGGTCGACATGATCCTCTCGGCTTCGCCCTTGAGCGCGCATTTATACGTCGGGGCGCCACTCGCGGCCGGGCCCGACAGACGGCAACTGGCGGACCAGGCGCAGCAGGCGGTGAGCCATGCGTTGGGGTATTTGCAGTCGCGCACTACACCCTCGGCGGGCAGGGCCAATACTGAAATAGGCGCGTCGGGAACCCCCGAGGGCGATCCCGGCGTGGACTCCGGCAACACCGCTTCGCCGGCGTGAGGATTGCGCTGTCGCGGTCCGCTTCGGCTGACGCTATTGGAACAGGCTGCACCGAGTCGACATCACTGATTCAACGTCATTGATTCAACGTCATTGATTCAACGTCACTGAGCCGGTTTGCTTGCCGGTGCCGGTGCCAGGACCGTTGCCGTTACAGGGATGGGGATAGGGAGCACGCTGGTTTTAGGGCATTCGACTTGCAGTGGAATCCGTTGGGCCGGATCGGCATGGAGCGGCAATGCGGTCAGCCGGTTACCCCACACACACCCGGTGTCGATACCGCATAAGTTATCGCGCAAGACCAAGCCGGCGGCGGCCCAATGGCCGTACACCATGGTGACCTCGGTTGTTTTGCGTCCGGGCACATCGAACCACGGGTAATAACCGGGCGGGATATCGGCCAGACTACCGTTGTTTTTGAACTCCATCAGACCCGCGGCGGAGCAAAACCTGATCCGGGTCAGCGCACTCAAGGTTACGCGCCGGCGTTCGATGCCTTTGAGGTTCGGCGTCCACGGCCCCGGACGTGCCGCAAACAACTCGGCCAGAAAATTTTTCCATTTCGGGCCGCGCAATTGCTGCTCGATCTCGGCGGCCAACTCAAGCACGGTGGCCGCATCCCACTGCGGCAGCACCCCGGCATGCACCATCAGGAATGTGTCCTGGAAGTGGGCCAGCGGCCTATGCCTGAGCCAATCGATCAAGTCATCCCGGTCCGGCGCCTGGAGAATCTCATCCAGCGTATCGCCCGCTTTCGGCGTACGCACCCCCGCGACCACCGACAGCAAATGCACATCGTGATTGCCCAGGACGGCGGTAGCGCGTTGCTGCAAGCCGATCAACTGGCGCAGCGTGGCCAGCGAATTGGGGCCACGATTGACCAGATCGCCGACAAACCATAATGGGGTTGAGGCTGCTTCGGGCAGTTTGGCGAGCAGGCGGGTGAGGGCGTCGTTGCAGCCTTGCAGGTCGCCGATGGCGTGGGGGGGGAGGAGCGGGGGCGGTGGGGGAGTGGAGTCGGGCATCTAACGTGCGTAAGGTGGGTAAGGTGGGTAAGGTGGGTAAGGTGGGTAAGGGCAGAAAACTTGTGATTGGGCGTAGATATAAAATTCATCCTAGCTGCGGCGTGGTTTGGAACCCACGGTGCGCAGCCCGGCAATGACTTTCATTCCACTTGAAACTGTGCCGCAACTTGTACTGTCCCGCGATTGACTTCTGGTAACAAGAGGTTACACCATCAAGAGGCGAAAGAACGCCTGGGGCACGAGAACTAGCTGCCGGTACCGCATTGGGCCGGCCTGCTGGCGTTTTTGCCTATGGTATTTGACCTCAGGTGACGGCCCCTGCCCCGGCGGGGCAGGGCGTCGCGTCCAATCCACCGAGTCGCAGGATATCCATTACACAAACTATCCGGTCATTTGCATCTGAAAATCGGCTCCAGAGACGAAATCGTGCTGGGTGGCGTGACTAATCATTATAATTCTCACTTATTGGTCAACTATCCCAGGATATCTTTTCGAGCAGGCCCTAGCCAAACGTTTCGCCACGCCGGCTGTTGTTCGTGTGCTCGCGGCGGAAATATGCTGGCGGGTTGAATTTCCTGAATTGCTACCTTCTTAAAAAGTCGATGATACTAATCACAGGTGGTGCCGGTTTTATCGGGGCCAATTTTATTCTCGATTGGCTTGCCCAAAGTGACGAGCCCGTTGTCAATGTCGATAAGCTGACCTATGCCGGTAACCTGGGTACTCTCCGGTCGCTGCAAGGCAATCCCAAGCATTGTTTTGCTCAGGTCGACATTTGCGATCGTGCCGCGCTGGACCAATTGCTGACTATTCATGCACCGCGTGCCGTGCTGCACTTTGCAGCGGAAAGTCATGTCGATCGGTCGATACTCGGGCCGGCTGAGTTTGTGCAGACCAATATGGTAGGCACGTTTACGCTGTTGGAAGCGGTGCGGCAGTATTGGCATGCTCAAGATGAGGCAAGAAGAAAGGCGTTCCGCTTCCTGCATGTCTCGACCGACGAAGTTTACGGTTCTCTTCAGCCGGGCGACCCGCAATTTTCCGAAACTACGGCATATGCGCCGAACAGCCCGTATTCCGCCAGCAAAGCGGGTTCTGACCATCTGGTGCGTGCTTACCACCACACCTACGGTTTGCCGACCCTGACCACCAATTGTTCAAATAATTACGGGCCGTATCAGTTTCCGGAAAAACTGATTCCACTTGTCATCCGCCATGCACTTGCCGGAAAACCTTTGCCGATCTACGGCGATGGCCAAAATATCCGTGACTGGCTGTTTGTCGGCGACCACTGTACGGCGATTCGTACCGTGCTGGAACAGGGTGTAGCCGGGGATAGCTACAACATCGGCGGATGGAACGAAAAAACCAATCTCGACGTGGTACATACGATTTGCGGGATTCTTGACGCGCTGCAGCCCGGCTCGAACGGACCGTATGCACAACAAATCGAATTCGTGGCGGATCGGCTGGGTCATGATCGCCGCTACGCGATCGATGCCGGAAAAATCGAGCGCGATCTGGGCTGGCGTCCGTGCGAAACCTTCGAGACGGGGATCCGCAAAACCGTTCAATGGTACTTGCATCACCAGGACTGGATCGATGAGGTCGAGTCCGGTGAATACCGGCATTGGCTGTCCCTGAATTATGGGCAACGCGATTGACTCAGGCTACTATAAGCGCGCTCCAGGGGCCAGTGGCATCCGACACAGTGACGCATTCGCTATCTCGTTCAAAGCCACAATGAATACCTTTCCCCACCATTTCGCGATGTCGCTCGTCGTTTGTTTTAGCGCGGCCTTGCTCGGATGCGCCCTGATCCTATTCCTGCTGTTGCGCACGGGTCTTGCCATGCGGCTCGCCACCGATGTGCCCAATCAACGTTCGTTGCACGTGATACCGACGCCGCGCGCCGGAGGCTGGGGGCTGGTGCCCGTCAGCGTAGTGCTAATATTGCTGGCCTCTCCGGGCTTGAGCATGGTCGCCGCCGGGGTGGTGGTGCTTGCCGTCGTCTCACAAGTCGACGATCGACGGGGACTCTCCGCCCGAGTACGTTTCCTCACGCATTTTGTGGTCGCCGCGAGCTTTTTAATGCTCTTTCCGTTGGCCGGAGGTGCTTGGTGGCGGGTGATTTTGATGACCTTCGGCTTGGTCTGGCTGATTAATCTCTATAATTTTATGGATGGCGTTGACGGCCTTGCCGGAGGGATGACTGTGGTCGGCTTCCTCGCCTACGCGCTGGCGGCAACGGCAGATCAGGCGTTGGCTTATGCCGCGATCAGCGTGGCCGGTGCGGCTGCGGGGTTCCTGATTTTCAACTTTCATCCGGCGCGCATTTTCCTCGGCGATGCGGGCTCGATTTCACTTGGTTTCCTGGCGGGAGCCATGGGCTATTGGGGGTGGCGCGACGGCATTTGGGCCTGTTGGTTTCCGTTGCTGGTATTTGCTCCTTTCATCGCCGATGCCTCGGTTACCTTGCTGCGCCGCGTCGCCCGCGGCGAAAAATTCTGGCAGGCCCACCGCGAGCATTATTACCAAAAAATGGTTCAAATGGGGGTTGGGCATGCGCGTACCGCGCTGTTATGGTATGCGGTGATGGTGCCAGGGGCGCTACTTGCGCTGTCGGTGCGGCATCAGGCTCCGGCTATGCAACTGAGCGTCAGCGTTTTCTGGCTCATTATTTTATTCATTTTTGGTTGGCGCATCGATCGCTTATGGTCGCAATTCAATCAAGTCAAGGCGGGTCGCTGATGTCTCTCAATACCGCTCGCCTGCTGTCGGTCACCGCCTTCCTGTTCGATCTCAGTGCTGTTGTGGTCTCGTGGTTTGCGGTCTATATGTTGCGGTTTAACGGGCTGATTCCGCAGGACTTCATTCACAGCGCGAGTTACATGTTGTTATGTATCTTGCCGGTGTATGGCTTGATGTTCTGGATCTTCGGCCTATATCGCGGCATGTGGGTATTTGCCAGCTTGCCCGATTTATTGCGCATCGCCAAAGCAGTGATGGCCGGCGCGGCTGCGGCCATGGTCGCAGTGGTTATGTTGCACCCTAATCCGACGGTTCCCCGTTCGGTATTGGTCGCGTCGCCGCTATTGCTGTTTCTGCTCACTGGCGGCTCGCGTGCTCTCTATCGGGCAGCCAAGGAATCGCGCCGCTACGGTGGTCTGAACGGTAAAGGCAAGCCGGTCATTGTGATGGGGGCAGGGCAAGCCGGTGCGACCCTGGTGCGCGAATTATCGCGCTCCTCCGAATGGCGCTTGGTCGGTTTGCTGGATGACGACGTAGTCAAGCATGGACGTGAAATCCTGGGGTATAAAGTGCTGGGCAGATTGGATGAATTGCCCGCGTGGAGCCTCCGTCTCAAGGCTCAATCCGCCATTATCGCCATGCCGCTTGCCTCGGCTGAAGAGCAACGTCGTGCGGCATCGATTTGTATGCGTGCGGGCGTCAAGGCGATGATCCTCCCGGCTCTGTCGACGATTTCAAATGATGAAGCGGCGCTTGCGCGCATCAGGAATATCGATCTTGAAGACGTGCTGGGCCGCGACGCGGTCATGATCGATACCGAGCCCGTTCTAGCCTTGTTGCGGCAGCGTGTGGTGATGGTCACCGGGGCGGGCGGCTCGATCGGCGCCGAACTGTGCCGACAAATATTGCGCTTTGCACCGGCGCAACTGGTGGTGCTGGACATTTCCGAATTTGCGATTTACCGCTTGACCGAAGAGCTGGGCGGCACGTATCCGGAGCTATCGCTGATACCGTTTATCGGCGACGTGAAAGATGCCATTTTGTTGGCGCGCATCATGCAGGAATACGTCCCGGATATCGTATTTCACGCTGCCGCGTATAAGCATGTGCCGTTAATGGAGGAAATCAATACGTGGCAGGCGGTACGGAACAATGTGCTCGGCACGTACCAAGTTGCGCAAGCTGCGATTCGAGCCAAGGTCAAACATTTCGTCCTGATTTCTACCGACAAGGCCGTCAATCCCACCAATGTCATGGGTGCGACCAAGCGGCTGGCCGAGATGGTTTGCCAAGCATTGCAACAAACCAGCGAGCATACGCAATTTGAAACTGTCCGGTTCGGCAATGTCCTGGGCAGCGCCGGCAGTGTGATTCCGAAGTTTCAGGAGCAGATCGCCAAAGGCGGCCCCGTTACCGTGACCCATCCCGAGATCACCCGCTTTTTCATGACCATTCCGGAAGCCTCGCAACTGGTATTGCAGGCGTCGAGCATGGGACAGGGCGGTGAAATATTTATTTTGGACATGGGCAAACCGGTATTGATCGCGGATCTTGCACGCGACCTGATTCGTTTGTACGGCTATACCGAAGACCAGATAAAAATTGTTTATTCGGGATTGCGGCCGGGTGAAAAGCTTTACGAAGAACTATTGGCCGACGATGAAACGACTCGCCCGACTCATCACCATAAGTTGAGGGTGGCGCGAGCGAGGGAGGCATCGGGCGATCTGGTCGAGCAATTGCTGCCGTGGTTGCTGCAAGCACGCATTCCCTCGGATGACGAAGTCCGGGCGGGGTTGCAGATACGTGTCGCCGAATATGTCCCCGCCCCGGCAAGCCAGCGCAGTGAACGACCCGGCCGGGAACCGGCCCTGCCGATGATGCCCCCTGGTGTGGCAAACTAAAACCCCTTCGGGAGACAAAATCATGGCACGTAAAGGCATTATTCTGGCCGGCGGTTCGGGCACCCGGTTATACCCGATCACCCATGCGATATCGAAGCAATTGCTGCCGGTCTACGACAAGCCGATGATTTATTATCCGCTGTCGACCTTGATGACGGCCGGAATCCGCGACGTGCTGGTGATTTCGACGCCGGCGGATACGCCTCGCTTTGCCGAGCTAATGGGGGACGGCAGCCGCTGGGGCATGAATTTGCAGTATGCGGTACAAGCATCTCCGGACGGCCTGGCGCAGGCATTTTTGATCGGCCGGGATTTTCTTGGTCAGGACCCCTGTGTGCTGATTCTCGGCGACAATATATTCCATGGTCACGATCTGGCCAGTTTGTTGGGCCGAGCCGACCTGCATACCGAGGGTGCCACTGTATTTGCTTATCATGTACAGGACCCTGAGCGTTATGGCGTGGTCGAATTCGATAGCGCCAATCGCGCTATCTCGATTGAAGAAAAACCCGCCTGCCCGCGCTCGAACTACGCGGTGACGGGACTTTATTTTTATGACAATCAAGTCTGTGATATCGCCGCCGATATTCGGCCGTCTGCGCGCGGCGAGCTGGAAATCACCGACGTTAATTTACGTTATCTGCAGCACCAGCAATTGAAGGTCGAGATCATGGGGCGAGGGTATGCGTGGCTCGATACCGGCACGCACGATTCGCTGATCGAAGCCGCAACATTTATCGCGACACTGCAAAAACGCCAGGGATTGATGGTCGCATGCCCCGAAGAGATTGCTTATCGCCAGCAATGGATTACGCGTGAGCAATTGGCTCGGCTCGCGGCGCCCTTGGCCAAGAACGCCTACGGCAAATACTTACTCAACCTTGTTTCGGATCAAGCGGTATGACAATCCAAGTAATCGATACGGCATTGCCGGAAGTGAAAATCATCGAGCCGCAGGTTTTCGGCGACGCGCGTGGGTTTTTCTATGAAAGTTTTAATGCGCGCGAATTTGGCGAGGCGCTCGGGGCGCCGGTGACCTTTGTGCAAGACAACCATTCTCGCTCGGCACGCAATGTGCTGCGTGGCTTACATTATCAAATTCAGCATGCACAGGGCAAGCTGGTGCGGGTGGTGAGTGGGGAAGTGTTCGACGTCGCGGTGGATCTGCGTAAAGGCTCACCTAATTTTGGCCGCTGGGTCGGGGTGACCTTGTCGGAGGAGAATCGGCGGCAGATGTGGGTGCCGGCCGGCTTTGCCCACGGGTTTTGCGTCCAATCGGAATTCGCCGAATTCCTGTATAAAACCACGGATTATTGGTACCCGGAGCATGAGCGGGTGCTGCTATGGAACGACCCGGCTATCGGCATCCAATGGCCGGTAACGGGGGCGCCGGTGATGGCGGCGAAAGATCTGGCCGGGGCGGCGTTGCGGGTGGCGGAGGTTTTTGTTTAAGCAAACCACAGCCACGCGCATAGTCGGTCTGAATGGCATACAAGATCGCCGGGTTGCGTCGCCGACCTTGTATCCACAGCCTACCGCGGGGGTAAAGCAGCATTAAAGTCGATCGCGCAGAGATCTCCGTTTTGATAATGCTGTCCACGCTTTATGTCACCAAGATCAGTACATTTTGCGATTGCATAATTCGGCTTAAGTCTATTTAGTGTTTCATCGACCTCTATGCCTGTAACTTCAACCTGTAATACGAGATAAGTAACGGGGTAAAGCCGGGCATATTGTTTCACGCTGTCATAGGTCATATCGTCAAATATTATTCGACCTTTACTCAAATCCATTTTTCCTTGTTGCACCAAGGTTGCGATTTCTCGGTTGAGCACGGCAGGATCGTGGTTTAGCGAAACGGAAGGCCCTTCATAACCATTGGCCAAGGCTGGGCGGAACAATAAAAAATTGGCCGATATTGATCCGACCAACAGAGTTGCGCAAAATATAGAGTAAATTTTTGCAGCCGAGCGCCGTCGTTGGGCTACGCTGAAAAGGCAAATAGCGATAAATATCGATAATATAAAATTTATAAAAATAGATCGGTAAAAATTCTGTGCCTCATCATAAAAAAATAAAAATAAGACTGGCCATGCGAATAGTAACAGAGGTACGAATCGTGTGTTATTTCCCCACCACTTTTGAAATAGACCATGATTTCGATTGACTTGTATCAGGTCAAGGAGAGTCCTGATGGTAACCCGGGCAGTAATGAATATCGCCAGGATAAAATTCAGCGGCACAACTATCGCGATGCCGATATTCAAGGCTGTTATTGCCACTTTCCCAGGGATCGCCGGGTTTCCAGCGGGAGGTAAATAACCGATGCTATAATCTTGACGATAAAGAAAAGGATGAACATAGCGAATAATTTTATCTCCTAGCCATTTAAAAATGGTCATGGTTTTAAAAATTGACACCCGGAAGGTCATGTCTCCCCAGAAGTTCAATATGGCTGGAAATTCCCGACATGCTCTGTGGTAGAAATTCATCTCGGTGAGCGTGCCAAATGCCAGTATTATAAAAATTAAAATTGCGACGAATTTTTTTTCAAATGAGATGCAAATCAACCGATATACAAAATACAGAGTCAGCGGTAGAAATAATATGCCTTGAACGTGAACGTACATCGAAAATAGAATGCTAATCGATAGCAGGGAAATAAATAAGCACCTGAGCAGCAGGTTTCTGGAACCTGATTCGATAAACATGTATGCGGCGAGGCAAGCCGCAAGGTTAATCGCATGAAAATATTCCGGGCGTCCCATGACCAAACTTGATCCGGCCACACCAATCAATCCAGTGCATGCTACTGCAGCAGCAAAAAGAGCATCTCGCCACAACGAATACCACACGGCAAGACAGATGCTCGCGGCAATCGCCGTAAAGGGCAGTACCCGGAGTTGTACCGCGGAGAAATGTTGGTCCAGAACCGAGAGTGACCAAGCCGGCAGCAGGAATGCCAAAGGCACATGTTTGATATTGGAGGTGCACAAGGCATAGAGGCCATAGATTATGCCGTGATCTGGAATATATCGCTGGACCTGAATCTTGAGCGCCATTTCGTCGGGATAAATGGGCATTCGATGCCAAACCCAGAGACTCAAAAACACCAGGCCTACCAAGCTTAACGCAAGTGCGTTGCGGAGCACGTTGCGACGGGTTTCATCGTGATCTACATTCATCATAAAATTTGGTGAAAACTATATTTGTTCACACTGCGGGGCAAGATCGTCGTGACTGAACGGACTGTGCGGCGAGGGCTGTTCTATAACACGGATCCAATTTGTCTGGGCTGGCGATAGCCCGATATCGATTGGGGCGTCCGTGCAGGAAAATGTGTCGGCGAGATGCCGCTAAAAATGGGTGTTTTGCTGCGACCGTTCAAGCGTATTTCGTTCAAGCTCCGCTCGTGTTTTTTGCAATACTGTAGTCACATCTGCTTCAGTCAAGGAGGGAAAGAGCGGCAGTCTTACCAGCCTCCCAGGCACATCTTCGGTAACGCTCATGGCAGAACCAGTGCGGCCAAATCGCTTGCCGGCAACAGAATCATGAAGCGGAACATAATGAAATACTGCGTTGATTCCGTTGCTTTTCAGCGTGGCCAGAAAATCTACCTGCTCCATATGGGTTCGAAGAAGTAGGTAGAATAAATGTCCGTTATGAGTGCACCCGGGAGGGACAATTGGGACTCGTATATGGCCGCTAACTACCAGATCATCAAGCGCAGCTCGGTATTGCTGCCAGATCGTAATGCGCTGGTTGTTGATTGAGTCGATATGTTGAAGTTGCGCGTATAAAAAAGCGGCGGTGAGTTCGCTGGGGAGGAATGAGGAACCGATATCCACCCAGGTATATTTATCCACTTCTCCGCGAAAAAATCGTGAACGATTGGTGCCCTTCTCGCGAATGATTTCTGCTCGCTCAATAAAGCAAGGATTATTGATTACCAAAGCCCCGCCTTCGCCTGAAACAACGTTTTTTGTCTCATGAAAGCTGAAAGCCGCAAAGTCGCCCAGGGTTCCCAGCCTGCGCCCCTTATAGCGACTGCCTAACGCTTGCGCCGCATCCTCAATAACCAGCAGATCGTGGCGGCGGGCAATCTCCAGGATAGTGTCCATTTCGCAAGCTACTCCGGCATAGTGCACCGGGACGATCGCTTTGGTCCGTGAGGTAATGGCCGCCTCGATCAGGCGCTCATCAATATTCAAGGTGTCCTGACGGATATCGACAAAAACGGGTATGGCGCCCCGCAGCACAAAGGCGTTGGCTGTCGACACGAAGGTGTAGGACGGCATGATGACTTCGTCACCAGGCTGGATGCCCGCCAGGATCGCCGCCATTTCCAGTGCCGCCGTGCAGGAATGGGTGAGCAAAACCGTACCGCTTCCGAGATAGGATTCGATTAGCTCGGAGCATCTCTTGGTGTAGGGGCCGTCACCCGCGAGTCGCCCGCATTCCAAGGCGTCGCGGATATGATCCAGCTCTGTGCCGACTTGATAGGGACGGTTGAATCGTATAGTCATGAATATTTGATCGTTATCACCAATTGAAAATTACAACCCCGGTAACAATTAGTAGCATTGAGTAAATTTTGCGTCTGCCGATGGTTTCTCCTAGCACCGACTTCGCGAGAATCAGAACCAGCACATAAGTCAGCGCGGTGGCCATATACACAGAGATTAGGGGCCAGTGTTTCAATGCCAGGTAATTCATTGCCGGAGCCATGCCAAACAAACCCACCGTTGCAACAAGGTAGATTTTTTTCCTACGCAAGAAAAAAAGTTTATATAGAATCTGCGCCCCAGCGGTGGAGAGTATCGCCAGTACCAACGGTAATAATGTCATGGCACACCTAGCACAAGCGATAGGTTGTGGTCGCCTCTTGAAGGTCCGTGCCACCGTAGCAAAGTAGCAAGTTTCCCCAAAAAACGCTGTGGCCCAATAACTTTAAATTCGTCAACACAAACCTCTATGAGGATGATGGCTACCAGTCTGAGCACCGCAGCTGGTGGTCATCTTCGTGGCGATATGCAAAATTGCGTATGGCCGGATGCCTTAGCTAGGCGCTCTGCTCTTCAGCCCCGGTCGTCCCGAGGGCGACGCCAATCATGATGATTAGGGATGCTATCAGTTTTTGTTCAGTCACGGTCTCGCCAAAAAGAAAATGGCTTACCAGCAGTAATAAAGGGAAAAAAATGCTGCCGAGCGGGTAGCTCAGACTCACCGGGTGGCGGTTGTGTATATGCCCCCAAATGATAAACCTCAAAAAATTGACGCACATCACTGCCAAAAAGATCAACCCCACTGATAACCAGTATGGATGCATTTGCGCCGAGGCTATTTTTAGCAATACCGCGCTCATCAGGCCTAGTATTACCGTGACGGTCACCGCAAAAATCGGGCTAGACATCACAAGGATTCCCCATATTTGCGCCACGCGTCTATCGGACGTCCAAGATAGTTTTCCAATTGTTCCATGGAATGCAGATAGCTCTGCGCCAGGTCCTTCAAAGCGGCGGGGGGGGCGGCGACATTTTTGTTGCCCGGGTTGACAACCTCGTTGAGCGAGCTTGGCGTGACATCATCGTTTATGCCCAACCAGCGATACAGCTTTTGTGCGTTGGCGAGATTGCCGACAATTTCCTCGAAGATAAGAATGTCGAGCTGCGCGCTGTCGAAGAGTGTGAGATAGCCGTTGATATAGTCCATGTACTGACCGCGAAGACGATACGCGTATGGGTTGACCGAGGTTGAGAATGTGGCATGCGATAGCCGCCGCTGTTCCGCCGCCAAAGCAGACTCGAAGCTCATGGATTCCAGGCCATGAAAGACGCTGAAGCGATAGTTCGACCAAGCCCGCTCCACCGGATTGCGCAAAATCATCAGAATACGCGCGTCAGGATAGAGGCCACGGATTCGTTCAGCGGCCGAAGGGCTCTCGATATATGAGGAGCTTTTTTCGCCGCAGTAGAGCGTCCCGGGCGGGCAGTCCGAGAAGTATGTCGCTTCATAAAATTCACGGCCCTTGCCGCTCAATTGTTCGTCGAGGAAGAACTTGGGCTCGGGTTTAACAGGTTGCGCCATCATCACTTGCGGGTGTTCATTCAACAGCCGATAGAGATAAGTGGAGCCGGAGCGTTGGGCGCCGACAATGAATAAATTTTTCATCGTCCTACGACCTCACTGATTTCATAACTTTGTTGGTTCCCTATTTCACGTAACACGCGGATCAGATATTCGCCTATAACGCTTAGCAACATGATCAATACGCCATTGAAAAATGAAATGAGTACCACCAGGGTCGGCCAGCCGGGAGTGTTGCTACCGACGATAAGTGCATGGCATAAATAATACAAGCCAAGAAAAAAACTTATTCCAGAAACAATAAATCCAAATGCTGCGCCAAAGCGTAATGGAATTGTCGAGTAATTGAAAAGAATGGTCGCCGTTAGATTAAATATTTTACGTAAAGTATAATTACTTTTGCCAGAATGCCGTGGCTGGTGGCGTACCGTTGTGTTGCAACGCTTATTCGAAAATTTAAGTACAAGCCCAGGGATGTAGGGCGTGGCTGAGCGGTCGCGACAAACTCGCTTTATAACGTCGTGTCGAATCAAGCGAAAATTAGTTAACGTAAAATTCGGCTCAATATTAAAAACTTTTTGATTTATCTTGCTCACGATACGGCTGCCAATTCGACGAAAAAATGTATGTTTTTTGACCTCGAAGCGACCAATTACCAAATCAAAGCTATCGCCCGCAGCTTGAATCAATTTAGCAATTTCTTCCGGAGGATTTTGCAAATCATCGTCCATGGTAATGATGTAGTCGCCTGTTGCTTCGCGGAACCCGCACAGGTTGGCATTGTGCTGACCATAGTTTTTGAGCAGGTCGATGGCGATAACTTTTTCATGTTTCGAAGCTAAATCGGAAATTATGTTCCAACTATTGTCAGGGCTGCCATCGTTAATCAGAATAATTTCAAATTCCAAATTTTTAGATGTAAAAAATTCAATAGTCCGAGAGACTGTTTCATAAATTATTTTTTCACTGTTAAACACGGGAATGACAACGCTGTATTTTTTACTCATTTTCGACCCGGATCTAAATGTCAGATGATAATAATTTATATTATAAAAAATAAAATTATCAATTTTTTAGCAAATGATTTTGATCTGCGGCATAGCGGCACCCAGATCGCCGGAGGGGCGATCTGACGATCGTGGGTTTGATGACGCTCTATGATGGCGAAAATGAGTTTGATTGCGTTGATTATCGGGCAAGTGGAGGATTTTTTGAGGGGCGTCGCAGTGACCGAACCTACGCGGACCACGGCTCGGGGATCGCCATAGGCACTCACTGCCGAAATCGAGTAGGAGGATAAGGCTTGCTCGTTCATGGCATTGAGGTTGCTGCGGCACATACCCAGGTTGGGTCGACGCGGTAGTCGGAGCGAACCCCAACTGCATCGGCAAAATAGAATGGTGCGTCTTCGGTGTGTGCGGGTGTTGCGATCGTGGAGGGCGTTTCGGAGCCCCAGTGACAGATCGGCTTGGGATTCCGTTGACACACCGCAGAAAGCACCGCCAGTTCGTTAGCTGCGCGTCTTCTCGGACGAACTTGGGCTGCTGGTTGGCGCAAGCCTTGGAGCATCTGGTGATCCAGTGGGCGGCAGTTGGGCGGGGGGCGGCGTGTCATATCTTATATTATGTCATCAATGTGAATTTGCTTTTTTACGGCGGTAATTTTTTGTCATACTCAGGAATGTGCCCTCGCTCACCATGGCGGGGGTGTCCTCGAAGCATCCTGCTTTACCGCCGATTGGTCCAAGTCGACCGGGCGGGGCAGCCTCCGAGTCCAATTGCGCGTATTGGGCATAAGTAAGGAAACACGGCGGGTAATAGTGCGAGATACTGATATTCCTGCGCCATCAATGAAGCTGAATAATGCAGCAAAAGCGACGCTTGCCGCTACGACGGTAATGTCGATGGCTGCGGACGCCCAATGGTCTCCGGGCGTTAAATGTGCGCGCAGCCGTGTTCCCAATGAAAAAAGTACGATGTGGTGTAGTAGATAGAGCGGGAATGAGATTTTTCCCATCCATCGAGAAAGGGGTAACGCTAGAAAGCGTTGTGCGGGCGCGTAGTTGACCACCCCAAACACCATCAGAGCTGCCGATAGCGCATAGGGAGTGTCATAGGGCGTACCGGGCATAAATATGGTGGCAATCGCGGATGCCGCAATACACATAAATCCTAACATATTGGGAAATTTTACAAAATTACTTGCGCCTGATCCAATATATTCCGAAATAGTAATTCCGACTATAAATAATGAAATATAAGGCTGCCATAGCCAAATTGATGCAATCGCAACCAAATATGCGACAAATCGGATGCGAGTACGACCAACCGTCATGAGTAAAATTACAAGGAAGACTGAACCCAATAATTCTATCGGCATGGTCCAAAGCGGTGGTATCGGACTGTGTGCTGGATTATTGTGAAAATAAACATCATATACTGCAAAACGATTAACAACGAGCGCCCATTTTCTCGATGCACCGGCTCGGCAGTAACGCCTGATATTGCGGCAAGCCATGCGAAACAACATGCGATGATGATGGGTACGGTGAGTCTAAAATATCGGCCGATTATAATATTTTCAACGTGTGTTTGTCAGATTTGGTCACGTAGCCTATCGATAGCGAGATCCCTGATACTATAAAAAATATACCTACAGCAAATGTTCCATTGAAAAAAATATTTTCCACGTGAAATCGCGAATTGGTTCTGAGACAGGAAAATGAAAAACGAATACGTGATAAAAAACCACGACCAAGGCTCCCCACCCACGTAACCCATCCAGAAAATGGAGTCGTTTGCCGATTTTTTGTGGAATGGGGAATGTCATGTGTATAAATAGAAATTTATTAATGGCTATGTTAAATTAACCAAATTTTAGCGTAATCCAGATGGCTGTGGAAATGCTCGGCGTTACGGATAGTTATTCATCAATCGCGTCGAGTTCACTCGGTGTCTCTTGTCATTCTGAAATTTGTGTGCTGTTTTCCCTGTTTTTCGTCCCCTTCGGGCGGTTTTTAAGTCGAGTCTCGAGCATTACACTATCTGCGGACGGAGTTGTGCCAAGGGGTGCATGCGACCAAGCTGTAGACCGCGATTGCCATTGCCTTGGCCGACATTGTCACGTCGTGCAAAGCTCCTGTGGCCGGCCCCGGCCTGGGTCAGCGTACCTACTGTGGCTCATTCGCCACCGAGCCAATTCTGCGCTCGGCGATACCCATCGCCTCGCTGAAGAGTTCGATGACTGCGTTATGTTAAGCGACGCTTGCTGCGACGACGGGAATGTCGAGACCTGTCGACGCTCAATGATTGCCGGGCGTCTCAAGGTGCTGCAGGTCGATTAAAATTGATCGCGCAGAGGTTATCTTTTCTGTAAATCACCTCATTTTTTATGTCAGGTAAAGAATAACAATTTACGATCGCATAATTTGGTTTGACCAAAATCAGTGCTTTTTCGAAACCAATTCCTGCCAGAGAAGAGGACAGCATCAAATAAGTTACTGGGTAAATTTTGTAGTAATGCTTCAGGCTGTTGTAGGTCAAATCGTCGAAAATGATACCGCCATCTTTCAAATTCATGCTGGCCTGTTGAGCCAGTGCTATTACATCTAGGTTAATCGCGCTGGAATCGCGATTAAGCGAGAATGAAGGGCCTTCATAACCATTTTTCAATTTTGGGTAGAACAGGACGAAATTGGCAGTGATAGACCCAATCATGATAATGGCACAAAATGTTGCATACAGAAAAATAGGTGCACGCCAGCGTCTGGAAGCGTTGGATAGGCAAATTGCCAGAAAAATTGCGAGCACGAAGTTGATAAAAATTGATCGATAAAAATTCTGCGTTGAATCATAAAAAAACAAGAAGAGGGTCGGTGGAGCGAAGAGTATCGTTGGTGCGTATTGACGATGATTTTCTAATATAGACAGGATTTTTTTCCAAAAATAGCGGATATTTTTGACTCTTGAAAATTCCCGAAGCACCATAAGGATAGTGATTGCGATGGAAAAAATTAAATTTATTTTTATTGATAAGCTTACGAGTGAATTAAAAAACGAAAAAATTATTTCCCATACCCAATTTGGATTAGGTAGAGACGGCAGGTAATTAATTGCATAGTTTTTCGTATAAATAAAATCGACTGTGGTGTTTCTAACTTTCGCTCCAATCCAATTCGACCATCCTTGATCTTTGACCTGCGCCATATGGAATGTCATTCCGTTAAGGAAATTTTTTATTGCAGGAAATTCGGGGCAGGTAACACTATAAACGTTGGCGGTCGTTGCCATATAAATCGCCGGCCCGATTATGGCGAGCATGGCTATTGCGACTAACTTCCGATCTGCGGTACCGCAAATGAGGCAATACACGAAATACAAAGTTAATGGTAAAAAGATCATGCCCTGTAGATGCGAATACATTGAAAAATCGATGCTGATCAGCAGCAGAGCAATCAAGAGGTAGCGGGCTATCGGTTTTTGCGCGCTCGAGTTAACAAAAATATAAGCTGCAAAACAGCAAATGAGATTCAATATGTGAACATACTCGGGGCGCATGAGAACCATGCTTGAACCTGCGACTCCAACCAGTGAACTGGTAATGATGATTGCTGCGAAGGGGGTGCCCCGCCGTACCGTATAACCGGCGGCCAGGCAGATCGCCGCTGCTGCCGCCGCGAAAGGAAACACCCGCAGTGCGGCCGGGGAGAAATGTTGATCCAGGAAAGAGAGGGTCCAAGCAGGTATCAAGAAGAACCATGTGACCTGCTTGAAGTTTGATGGGCACAAGGCAAAAAGGCCATAGGCCATGCCGTGATCGGGAATGTATCGGCCAGTTAGAATCTGGTAGCCAATTTCGTCCGGATAAATTGGCATGACGTGCCACACCCACAAGGCCAGTATCGCGACCAAACTTACACCGGCCGCTAGGATATATCTGGCGACGACATGATCTGTGCTTGTTGTAAAAATTTTCATGAGGATGCCTGCAACTATTCTGTAAAAAATTCGAGGTCGGCGGAAGAGCCGATTTTAAGCAAATTCCGCTACCAAGACGCACTCATACCGCTTGCCGACTGGGAGCGACTAATTGCTGCTGTACCCAAGGCGCCGGACCCATATGGTGTTGCGGAATTGTAACGGTTGCGATAAAGGGAACCTATCGAAATATTTCGCCGGGAAAAAACCTGTACCGCATCCAAGCCTATTTATGGCGCATGTCTCTTGGCTATGCGCGCGTTGCCGATAAAATAGGCAAATGCCGTAAATCCGCTTGATTCTCCTTAGGTTTCATTCGATTGTGACGTGCACCACGGTGCCGATGATGGCGGCAACGCTGATGGAAAAATGGTGCGGCGTGCCCTGTTGTGGTTTGTCGAAATGGCCTGACTTGATCTCCGCCCCGCTGCGGAGGCATTGACAAATGTTTTGCTGGATTGTGTGGAATTCCGCCAAGATAGTGGAAATAAGTCGGAGCGCCCTATCGTCGTGAGGTAGGGCTCTGCTAAAATGCAGGCGGCACTAAGGTCGGGTGGCGGTACTGTCGCCTGCTCGGTGCGGGTTGAAAAAATGCGATGACAGTGATTTTATCCTCTAATTTACATTTTTTGATGAATTTAGCCCCATTTACGTTGGGTTGCGAGTGGCGGCAGTACAGGGATTTGTCGGATACATGAAAGCAGTCATACTTGCCGGTGGCCTGGGCACACGGATTAGCGAAGAAACTGCGGTCAAGCCCAAGCCGATGATCGAGATCGGCGGGCGGCCTATCCTGTGGCACATCATGAAAATTTATTCGGCCCACGGCGTGAATGATTTCGTCATCTGTTGTGGCTACAAGGGTTACGTGATCAAGGAGTACTTCGCCAACTACTTTCTGCATATGTCGGACGTCACCTTTGATATGAGCCGGAATACGATGGAGGTCCATCAACGCAAGGCTGAGCCGTGGCGTGTCACGCTGGTCGATACGGGCGACCTGACGCAAACCGGCGGCCGCCTGAAGCGTGTGGCGCCGTATCTCGGCGACGAAGATTTCTGCCTGACATATGGCGATGGCGTCGGCAGTATCGATATTTCGGCGACGATTGCTTTTCATCAAACCCATGGCCGTCTGGCGACCATGACCGCTACCCAGCCGCCGGGGCGCTTTGGCGCACTTGCGCTGGACGGCACGGCGGTACGTAGTTTCGTGGAGAAACCGCCGGGGGAAGGCGGTTTTATCAATGGCGGTTTCTTTGTGCTGTCGCCGAAAGTGATCGACTTGATCGCCGGTGACGACACGCTGTGGGAGCGCACTCCGCTCGAAGAACTGGCGCGTACCGACCAGTTGCAGGTGCATCAGCATTCCGGCTTTTGGCAGCCGATGGATACGCTGCGCGACAAAAATCACCTTGAAGAGTTGTGGGCATCCGGCCATGCGCCTTGGAAGGTCTGGGAATGAACCCGGATTTCTGGCGCGGGCGACGGGTCTTCCTGACCGGTCATACCGGCTTCAAGGGCGGTTGGATGTCGCTGTGGCTGCAGGCTATGGGCGCACAGGTGACAGGCTACGCGCTCGCGGCGCCGACTGAGCCGAGCCTGTTCGAGTTGGCGCGAGTCGGCGCCGGCATGCATTCGATAATCGGCGATATCCGCGATGCAGCAATCTTGCAGGCGGCAATGGTCGCGGCACAACCGGAAGTTGTATTTCATCTGGCTGCGCAGCCGCTGGTGCGGTATAGCTATGTCAATCCGGTTGAGACCTACGCGACCAATGTGATGGGTACGGTCCATTTGTTCGAGGCCGTGCGCAATACCAAAAGCGTACGTGCCGTAGTCAATATCACCACCGACAAGTGCTACGAAAACCATGAATGGCAGTGGGGCTATCGTGAAAACGAAGCGATGGGCGGCTACGATCCGTACAGTAATAGCAAGGGGTGTGCGGAACTCGTGACGTCGGCCTACCGTTCGTCGTTTTTCAACCCGCAGACCTATTCAGATCACGGCGTGGCGTTGGCGTCCGTTCGCGCCGGCAATGTGATCGGCGGCGGCGACTGGGCGCAGGACCGACTGATTCCCGATATTCTTGCTGCGTTCGCCGCAGCCCGTCCGGCGATTATCCGTAACCCGCATTCGATTCGGCCCTGGCAACATGTGCTGGAACCGCTGCGTGGCTATATGATGCTGGCTGAGCAACTGCACGCCCATGGTCCGAAATTTGCTGAGGGCTGGAATTTCGGACCGACCGATGAGGATGCGCGGCCAGTGAACTGGATCGTCGATACCTTGTCTCAGTTGTGGGGTAACGATGCGAGCTGGAAGCTGGACGGTGCCGATCATCCGCACGAGGCGTCCTATCTTAAGCTCGATATCTCCAAAGCGCGCAGCCAGTTGCATTGGCAGCCATTGTTGCGCTTGCGCGATGCATTGGAACTGATCGTAGACTGGACTCGACAACGTCAGGCTGGGGCGGATCCGCACCAGCTTACACTGGCACAGATCAACGCTTACCAAGCATTGAGCGAGACCTCCAGTATCAGATAACCACCCGCCATGACCCAAGCGTGGCGGCCGGTTTGGGCGTATGTACGCCTGGCAGCCGCCTCCTGACTCACCCTTGACGAACTGCTGAACTGACATAGATTATGGAAAACTCCAAAACCCAAGCCTTGCGCGCACAGATCGCCGCCCTGGTCGACGAATTTGCCGCCATCTCGCTGGCTCCGCAACCCTTTATGCCGGGTGCGACGGTCGTGCCGCCGGCGGGCAAGGTAGTGGGGGCGCCTGAACTCAAGGCAATGGTTGAAGCTTCGCTCGACGGTTGGTTGACCACGGGCCGTTTTAACGATGAATTCGAGAAGCGCCTGGCGAAGTTTATCGGGGTTGACCATTTGATCACCGTCAACTCGGGTTCTTCGGCCAACCTGGTCGCGTTTTCCACGCTGACTTCGTCCAAGCTTGGTGAGCGTGCGATCAAACCGGGCGACGAAGTGATCGGCGTTGCCGCCGGTTTTCCGACCACCGTTAACCCGATTCTGCAATTCGGCGCTGTTCCGGTGTTTGTCGATGTCGAACTCGGCACTTATAACATCGATGCCAGCAAGATTGAAGCGGCGATTTCGCCTAAGACCCGGGCCATCATGCTGGCCCACACGCTAGGCAATCCTTACAATCTGGACGTCATCGTCGCCCTGTGCAAAAAACACAATTTGTGGCTCATTGAAGACTGTTGCGATGCGCTCGGTGCGACCTATAACGGGCGCATGGTCGGCACTTTTGGCGATATCGGGACGATCAGTTTTTACCCTGCGCACCATATCACGATGGGTGAGGGCGGCGCCGTTTTCACCAATAATTTCGAATTGAAGCAGATCGCCGAATCGTTCCGCGACTGGGGCCGCGACTGCTACTGCGCACCGGGCAAGGACAATACCTGCAACAAGCGGTTTTGCTGGCAATTAGGTGACTTGCCGGCCGGTTACGACCACAAATACACCTATTCGCATCTTGGCTACAATCTGAAGATTACCGATATGCAGGCGGCATGCGGTGTGGCCCAACTTGATCGCATCGACGATTTTGTTGCGGCGCGGAAACGGAATTTTGCTTACCTCACCCAACGTCTGCAAAGCTGCACCGAATTTTTGATCTTGCCCGAAGCGACGCCGAATTCGGATCCCTCATGGTTTGGTTTCCCCATCACGATCCGCGAATCGGCGAACGTAAACCGGGTTGACCTATTGCAATACCTGGACCAAAGCAAAATCGGCACGCGTTTGTTGTTTGCCGGTAACTTGGTGCGCCAACCGTATATGCAAGGCCGTACTTTCCGTGTCAGCGGTGAACTGACCAATACCGACATGGTGATGAACAATACGTTCTGGGTTGGTGTGTTTCCGGGCTTGCATGAGGTCGAGCTGGATTTTGTGGCGGACAAGATCGAAGCGTTTTTTGGCGTAAATTTTTAGAGATTAACTGCCGCCAGACGCGTAGCTGCTAAATTTACTTGCCGTCGCAGAGATGCGCTGGCATTTTTAGTCTGTGTCGGCATGGCACCGTACCGCAGACCTGTTCACCACTAGTACTTTCTAATTGGTTTCTTAATTGATCGGATGTCATTTGCTCCCAAAGGGACGCTACCGAAGGCAGTAGATCGAATTTGATAAAAGGTATGCTTCTGGAATGGAGTAAGCCTGACGTAAGTTGGTACTTGGATTTAATTTTATATTTTTTGGAGATATGCGATGAACGCTCGTGAGCGCAAGATGCTGGATATTCTCAAACGTCTGAAACAAGACTTTGGGTGCCTCGCCGTCAAGGCCGAGTTCGAAGCGGAAGGTACGCGCGTTGACGAATTGCTTCGCCTGGTCGAACTGGTGCGTCGCGCCGACCTGAAGCTGGGTCTGAAGATCGGTGGCTGCGAAGCAATTCGCGACCTGATCGAAAGCAAGCAGATCGGCGTCGACTACATTATCGCGCCGATGGTTGAAACGCCCTATGCGTTGTCGAAATTTATCGAAGCCAAAAACAAGATCTATACGACGGAAGAGCAGGAAGATACGCAATTCCTGTTCAACCTGGAAACGCTGGCAACATACAAGTCGCTTGACGAGATGGCTGCGATCGCGAAAGCACCTGAAGCGTGTTCGGGTATCGTGTTTGGCCGCGTCGATTTTTCGGGCTCGCATGGCTGGTCGCGTGACGCGATCAATACCGAACCGGTCACCGAATACGTAGTGAAAACTGCGGAAGTTTGCAAGAAAGTCGGCCTCGAACTGGTGGTCGGCGGCGGCGTGTCGATCGATGCGATCCCGGCATTAAAGAAAGTTGCGGATGTTCATCTGACGCGCTTTGAAACCCGTAAAGTGATTTTCAGCGGCGACGCCGTGACTGTACCGACCATCGAGCAAGGTCTGCTCCAGGCGGTGCATTTCGAACTGTTGTGGTTGCTGAACAAGCGCGACTACTACGGCACCATCCAACGCGAAGATGACAAGCGCATCGATATGCTGGAAAGCCGTTGGAAAGTATTGAACGCTTCGTAAGCGCATAACTGACGGATAAGTGACCCTTATGACGGTTCGGCAAAAAGTGGCGGTATTCGGCGCATCTGGAGCTATCGGAGGCGCGCTTACCGACTGGTTTCTGGCCCATGACTACGAGGTGGTTGCATTCAACCGGACGGGCGTAGCCCCGGCTGGGTCGAACGCATGCTGGGTCGCGTGGGACGGGGTCGGTGCTTTCCCGCAGCTTGACGAACCGTCGTTCAACGCCGCGGTATGGGCGCAGGGGGCGAATTGCAGCGACGATATCCGCTCGTTCGACTTGGATGCGCACCAGCAGCTCTATGCTGCGAACGTAACTTATATTTTATTGAGCTTGCAGGCATTGCTGCGGCAGAACATGTTTGCCCCCCGCGCGCGACTATGTGTGATCAGTTCGGTCTGGCAAAATATCGCGCGGCAAAATAAGCTTTCGTACTGCATCACCAAAGCCGCACTACAAGGACTGGTGCAATCGCTAACCATTGACTTGGGTGTCGAAGGGCATTTAATCAACGCCGTGCTGCCGGGTGCGCTCGACACTCCGATGACGCGTGCCAATCTAAGCGACGCACAAATTACGCGGCTCGAAGGCATGACGCCATTAGGCGCGCTGCCCGCGTTAACCGATGTGAGTAATCTGGTCGGCTTCCTTTGTTCGCCAGCGAATACGGGTATTACCGGGCAATTTGTCGCGGCCGATAAGGGATTTTCTTATGCCAGAATCGTTTGAAGTTATTTCATCATCGGGCAACTATGTGGTCACGACTGGCAGCGGCTTGCTAGCCGGTGTTATCGCGGCCAATCCGGACGCGATTTTCCTGATTGACGAGCGGCTCGAGCATGTGCTGCCGGCATCGGTCGAGAAGCGCATCGTGATCGAAGCGAATGAAAGTCGCAAGTCGCTTGAAGCAATGCCGGAAGTCATTTTGCAACTGCGCAAGTTCGGCGCAAATCGTTCAAGCCACCTGGTTGCAGTCGGTGGCGGCATCATGCAGGACATTGCTACATTTGCTGCTTCCGTCTATATGCGCGGCATCAGTTGGACCTATATGCCGACGACGCTGCTCGGCATGGCCGACTCGTGTATCGGCGGAAAATCGTCGATCAATGTCCTCGGTTATAAAAATTTGATCGGCAATTTTTATCCTCCGCTCGAAGTCGTGATCGATGTCGATTTTATTCGCACACTGGATGCGGAGCAGGTGATCGGTGGCCTTTATGAAGCGGTCAAGATCTGCTACACGCGAGGTCATCAGCCGTTTCTTGATTACTTGGCGGAAGGTCCTGCCTGGCCGCTTCCCGCCGATGTTGCACAACGCTTGTTGCTGCGCTCGCTACGCACCAAGAAATGGTTTATCGAAACCGATGAGTTCGATCAAAAAGAGCGTCTGTTGCTGAATTTCGGTCATACCTTCGGCCACGCCCTTGAGGCTGCGACCGACTTTGGCGTATCGCACGGGATGGCAGTGGGAGTGGGGATGCTGATTGCCATCGATTATGCGCAGCGGCGCGGGGTGCTGGGTGCCATGGGCGAGCAACGCGTGGCCCAACTGGCACAGCATGTCGATGAGATGCTGGCGATTGTTGTTGGCAGCGGCATGCGCTGGCCGCAGGTCGATCTGGCTGCCGTGATGGAAAAATTCAACAACGATAAAAAGCATCGTGCCGACGCTTATCGGGTGGTCCTGCCGACTGGCGAGGGTGATTTGGATCTGGTGTCGGAGCCACGTGACGATACCGTACGCGCAGCATTGCGCCAGTCATACGAGACGGTATTCGATCGACTGGGCGTGACGTATGGCGCCGCGACCGGTCGCGCTTGAATTTCGGGCACTTCATGAACACTTATCATTCGGATGCTGCGGGACATGCGCCGCTTTGGTCATTGGAGCAGGACCTCGATTTTGTGTGTGGTTCGGTCGGCGCAACGTGGGACGAATTGCGCGGCGCGCGGATTTTTATCACCGGCGGTACCGGTTTTATCGGCCGCTGGTTGCTGGAAAGCCTGCGCTACGCGGACCTGCGACTGGGGCTGGGCGTTCATGCAACGATCCTGACGCGCGACCCCGACGCGTTTCGCCGTAAGGCGCCACATTTGGCCGATTACCCGGGTTTTACGTTACTGGCCGGCGACGTGGTCAGCTTTGCGGCGCCGGTTGGCGAGTATACGCACCTGATTCATGCGGCAACCGACGCCAGCGCGGAGTTGAACGAGAATAATCCACGCCAGATGTTCGATACGGTGATCAATGGGACCCGCCGGGCGCTCGATTTTGCGGTTGAAAAATCGGCGCGTGTGCTGTTTCTCAGTTCGGGCGCGGTCTATGGCCAGCAGCCTTGGGATATGGAGCGTGTCAGCGAGAGTTGGCTGGGTGCGCCCAGTTGTACCGATGCTCGTGCCACCTATGCCGAAGCCAAGCGTGGGGCGGAAATGTTATGTGCAATCTACGCTAAACAGTTTGGCACCCAAGTCAGTATTGCGCGGATTTTTGCCTTGCTTGGCCCTTTCCTGGCGCTGGGCGCGCACTTTGCCGCCGGTAATTTTATTCGCGATGCGATGCAGGGGCGGCCGGTCGTGGTCAACGGCAACGGTTTGCCGTGCCGCTCGTATCTCTATGCGTCGGATTTGACCGTTTGGTTGTGGCGGATGTTGGTGAGTGGCGAAGCTGGGCGCGCTTATAACGTCGGCTCCGATGAATCGGTCTCGGTCAAGCAACTCGCCGAACGGGTGGCGACCGTGCTGGCCGAAGGTGAATTCAAAGTGCTCGGCGCGGCCGATGCAGGCTGGAACCCAGGTCGTTATGTACCGGATACGACGGCGATTGGTCGTGATCTGGGTTTGTTGAAAACGGTTTCACTTGACGACGCGATACTTAGAACCGCGTTGTGGAACGGATGGAAAGAAAAAAAATGAAATTATCGGACTACGTTGCGCAAAAGGTTGCCGCACACGGTATTCGTCACGTATTTATGGTGACTGGCGGCGGTGCCATGCATTTGAATCATTCGCTGGGCACCAACCCACACCTCGAATGCATATTTAACCATCATGAACAGGCCTGCGCGATGGGCGCGGAAGCATACTATCGCTTGACCAACCGGCTGGCCCTGGTGAATGTGACCTCCGGGCCGGGCGGTACCAATACCATTACCGGCATCTACGGGGCGTATGTCGATTCGATTGGGATGTTGGTCCTGTCGGGTCAGGTCAAGTATGAAACGACGGTGCGCAGCACCGGGCTGCCCTTGCGTCAATACGGCGATCAGGAACTGGACATCGAACCGTTAGTGCGCCCGGTGACCAAATATTGTGAAATGGTGATCGATCCTGAATCGATCCGTTATCACCTCGAAAAGGCCTTGTATCTGGCAACTGCCGGCCGTCCCGGCCCGGTCTGGCTCGACATCCCATTGAACGTGCAGGGCGCGCAGATCGACCCAGACACGCTGCGTGGTTTCGACCCGGCTGAGCTGGACCAGCCATGGCAACGCACGGATCTCGACGCGGCCAGTGCCGCGATCTTGGACAAGCTTGCCAGTGCCAAACGGCCGGTGGTGTTTGCCGGCGGCGGTGTGCGTCTGAGTGGGCAGCACCAGGCGTTTCTCGCCCTGGTCGAAAAACTCGGGATTCCGGTCGTCACGGGCTGGAATGCGCATGACGCGATCTGGAACGCCAATCCTCACTATATCGGCCGGCCCGGTACCATCGGCGACCGCGCGGGCAACTTTGCGGTGCAGAATTCGGACCTGCTGCTGATACTTGGCAGCCGTCTGAACATCCGCCAAGTGAGCTACAACTGGACCACCTTCGCCCGCGAAGCCTACAAAATCTGGGTGGATATCGACGCCTACGAGATGCAAAAGCCGACCGTCAAGGCCGATATGCCGGTGCTGGCAAGCCTGAGCGATCTGCTGCCGGTGCTGGTGGCAAAAGACTATGCAGGCCCGACTGCCGAGCAGCAAAGCTGGCTGGCGTGGTGCAAGGAGCGGCAACAGCGCTTCCCGGTAGTGCTGCCCGAGTACCATGACAACCCGCAGATCAATCCCTATGTGTTCATGGAGTCCTTGTTCCGCGAACTCGCAGAAGATCAGATCGTCGTCACCGGCAACGGGTCGGCCTGCGTAGTGAGCTTCCAGGCGGCGAATTTGAAGCCGGGCCAGCGTCTATGGACCAATTCAGGCTGCGCTTCCATGGGTTACGATTTGCCTGCGGCGATTGGTGCCTGCAAAGGCTCCGGCGACCGGCCGGTGGTCTGTCTCGCGGGTGACGGCAGCATCATGATGAACCTGCAGGAATTGCAGACGATTGCCGGCAATCGGATTCCGATCAAGATCTTCATTTTGAATAATAGCGGTTATTCGTCGATTTTCCAGACGCATCGCAATTTTTTCAACGGAGTTGAGGTGGGTGCGGGTCCGAAGAGCGGGGTCAATTTCCCTGACTTCGGCCGGCTTTCAGCGGCGTTCGATTTACCCTTTGTGCGTTGTGCGCAGCACGATGGGATTGCCGAGGCGATTCGCGCAACCATGGCAATCGACGGCCCGGCAGTCTGTGAAGTGATGATCGATGAACATCAGGCGTTTGCGCCGAAGCTGTCGTCCAAGCAGTTGCCGGATGGGCGCATCATTTCGCCGCCGTTGGAAGACCTGTCCCCCTTCTTGCCGCGTGACGTATTTCGCGACAGCATGATTATCGAGATCCAGGACGAATCGTGAAGCTCCGGCGTTTGCTTGATGCAGAAGGCATGACGCGCTACGCTATCTCGATTATCCTGTAACAAAGGCGAGGCGGATGGCATCCGTTTTGCCGGTTGTGTCTATGGATCTCGTAGACTTGTTTCCTACGTCTACGAGATAGTGTGTATTTAAGCGGTGCGCTCATGAACCAGGCACCTGAAAGCGAGACACAGAATGTCCAGCCGTCCACTTCTCAGCATCGTCACGCCTTGCTACAACGAGGCCAGTAACGTCGACGAGCTCTATGCGCGCATCAAGGCTGCGATAGCTCCATTGACTCAATACGATTTCGAAATATTGTTTATCGACAATCATTCGGAAGACGACACCGTCGTCAAGTTGAAGCAGTTTGCCGCGCAGGATCCGATGGTAAAAATTATCGTCAATGCGCGCAATTTCGGGCATATCCGCTCGCCATATTATGGGATCTTGCAGTCATCTGGGGTGGCGACGATTTATCTGGCGTCAGATCTGCAGGATCCGCCGGAAAAAATCCCTGAATTTATCAAATTGTGGGAAGACGGCTACATGTTGGTGATGGCCACCAAGCCGGTTAGCGCTGGTGCGACGTTGATGCATCAAATGCGCAAGGCCTATTATCGGTTCCTTGATGGAATCTCGGATGTGTCGCTGCTCGCGGACTCCACGGGCTTCGGTTTGTACGACAAGGTAGTCCTTGACCATCTGCGGCAGATTCAGGATCCCTATCCGTATTTGCGGGGCTTGATCTGCGAGTTGGGTTATGAGATCAAGACGGTTCCGTTCTCCCAGCCCCGGCGTTTGCGTGGCGTGTCGAAGAATAATTTTTATACGCTGTACGATATGGCGATGCTCGGCGTCGTCAGTCACTCGAAAATGCCGTTGCGCCTTGCCTCGATGTTTGGCTTTGTACTGGCTATTTGCAGTTTTTTGGCCGCAATTGGATTTTTGCTTTACAAACTCTTTAATTGGAGCCAAGTTCCGCTTGGCTTCGCTCCATTCGCTATTTTAGTGATGCTGCTGTTTGGTATGATGTTTATATTTATCGGTGTGCTTGGTGAGTATATTGGTTCAATCCATACTTATGTGCAGCGACGGCCGATTGTAGTAGAGAAGGAACGAATCAATTTCTGACTGGTGCTGTCGGCACAGTTGGGTGGGTCATCGCGCAGCGTATATTATAATTGGCTATTTTGAATAAATCAGAAAAAATTTATAAATTGAAGATCTTTGGGGCATTGCTTCTGGCGGCTCAAATAATTTTTTTAATATATGTGGCTTTTATATTTTTAAAAAAGGGTTATTTGCCCGCGCCATTTTTTTATGACCCATTTGATACATTTATGGATTTTTTCAATACCAATTATTGGGCAAATATGCCCGGTCGGTATCAAGAATGGAAATCAATCTATCCGATATTCACATTTTTTCTAGCTCAATGGATAACGCCGGATAGCTGTATCAATGCCGCAAGCCCGCTCGCTTTGAGAGATTGTTCTGCCAATAGCGTTTGGTTTTTATTGGCAAGTTACTTGTCCGGGGCAATTGCTTGTGCAGTATTGGTAATTCGACAAATAAATATTGCCGGGTTAAAGCGTGCCGCAGCATTCCTGTTGATTACGACGATGGTTTTTCTTTCGCTTCCCGGGCTTTTCGCGCTGGAGCGCGGAAATTACATTCTCGTGGCTTTTCTTTTTTTGGCACTATCTGAATGCTGTGGGCGTAACTGGAAAGGTGCTTTATTTCTCGCTCTTGCTATTAATATAAAGCAGTATTTATTACTACTCTGGTTGGTGCCATTGTTGCGTCGTCGTTATGGTTATTTGATGACATGTGTTTTATTTTCATTTTGCATCAATCTCATTGCTATGATTTTTGTGCCGGAGCAGCATTATTTCATGTTGTTCGGAAATATGCTTGGATTTTCCCAGGAAGAGTATCCAAGTTACTTCGAGAAAATGTGGTATGCAATTTCATTTTCTGCGTGGGCTGGAGCGCTTCAATTTAGTGCGTATATTGGTCATTCGCTAAGTCCAATCGTATTGAAAACCGGAAAGTTTGCGGTATATTCCATGCGTTGGATTTCTGTAGGACTCGCATTGGTTTCATTTTTTGTGCAGTCGAGGCGAGCTTCGGAAATTAGTTGGGAATTAAGTAGTTTGTTGACCTTGCTAGCATTGCTGGTCGTTACGGGTAGTCCCGGTGGATACGCGCTGATCTTATTACTCCCATATCTTCTGGTAATATTGGCCCGGCAAGAGTTACTGCCACCGCTAATCTTGATTTTTATTTTGTATTGTCCACTGGATATAACTTTAGGCCCGCATTATTGGGAGCGCCGCGTTGATTATTTGTCAGGGCGTAATGTCTCTGATTATGCCGGCCTGACTTTAGGTTCTTATCTTCGGCCCGGTGCGCTGGTGTTGCTGATGACTTATCTGATTTTTGAAATTTCTGGATGGAAATCGAATAAAAATAAGCTCGGTAACATCAATGTCAGGTTGGATTGAGACAGCATCTAGCGCGCAACAAGAGGCGCGAGATGCTGTCTCAGTTAAGGGCATGCTGCATATCGATCACGATGCGGTTTAGCGCATCTCGTTATACAGAAGTACCCGGCGGTTCGCCGTAATTTGAAATAAGAGGTTGTAAACCAGCGCAGACTATCGTTTACTCTTGTTTTTTCAAGCGTAAATGAACCAAGAGTCGGGGGCGTGGGTGGAAGACGAATTTGCAGAGTTGGATCTGGGTGACCCCAGGGGTGATCGGCGTGCCAAGAGCTTGCTGAAGCGGTTTTCGGCAAGGCCGACGGCGAGCATTCCGGACGCTTGCGAGGGGTGACTGGATTTTAACGGGCAGGATATGGAAGGGCTCGGGCCGTTAAGCTATGAGATGCAGCGAGGCATGTATCTGCATGCGACCTATGCCGTGACGCCGGATCGAGAACCGTTGGGCGTGATGGATGCGTGGATGTGGGCGCGGGAGCTGCGGGATGCCAATGGGCAACGCGGCGGGATCAAAGAAAGCCTGCGCTGGATTGAGGGCTATGAGCGCGTGGCGGAACAGGCCGCGACTTTACCTGAGACCCGCCTGGTCTACGTGACGGATCGGGAAGGCGATATCGCGACGCTGATGGCGCGTGCGGCTGAATTGGGTCATGCCGCAGACTGGTTGATACGTTCGCAGCATAACCGCAGCCTGGACGAATCGGGCCGCCTGTGGGACCGCGTTGAGGCCGGTGACGTGTTGGGCGAAATCACGTTCATCCTGCCGGGGCGTGCCGGACGTCGTGCCCGCGAAGTGAGGCAGACGTTACGCGCCCAGCGCGTGAAATTGCCAGGTTCGACTGGATTGGAGGTGACGTGCATCGTGGCCCAGGAGATCGGTGCCCCGGCCAACGTACCGCCCGTCGTGTGGCGCCTGCTGAGTAACCGCGAGGCGCGCGACGCCGATGCCGTGATCGAACTCATCGACTGGTATCGAGCCCGGTGGGAGATCGAAATGTTCTTCATGTGCTGAAGAACGGCTGCAAGGTGGAGGCGTTGCAACTCGCGCAAATGGACCGGGTTGAGCGGGCTCTGGTGTTGTACATGGTGGTGGCGTGGCGGATTGCACGCTTGATGCGGCTGGGCCGAACCTGCCCCGAGCTGGATGCCGCGCTGTTCTTCGAGGCCGATGAGATACGTGGTGCGTATTTGCTGGCGAAGAAGGCGCGACCGACGACGCCCATCACGCTCAATCAGATCATTCGTCTCATTGCTTCGCTGGGTGGCTTCCTCGGTCGCAAGGGGGATGGCGAGCCCGGCGCCAAGACCCTCTGGATTGGCATGCAGCGCACCATGGACGCCGCCTTTACGATTCAGGCATTACGAGACGAGGCCTGACTTCTGTATAACGAGATGCGTTTAGCGGCGTAGCTTATGCTAGGCATATTTCATTCCGTGCCGTAGATCTCCAATTGCAACCCTACCGATCCCTGTAGCCCTTGGGCCAAATCAGCGCAAGCGGGTGTGGCAGCCATAGAATCGGTGCGGCCCAAGGACGATACCAGCGCTTGCCAAATCGTGCATCAAAACGTGTGGCTGTGGCGGCCAAGTCGCCTGCGCCCGCAAGTCGCTGCCGGAGTAAGTAAAATGGATGGTAGCCAATCAGCAGTCGTATTTCCTGGCGGTGAATGGTCGCCAGCGATAACGCTGCTGCTTGATAGTTGTCCAGGACTTGTCCCAAGTTAGAGACGAACACTAGTGAGAAATCGTAGCCGCCTGAATTATTGCGCTGGTAACGCTCAAATATCTATTTGCCAGCAGGTTGCCGCAGCCTTCAAGCGCCGTTCGGATAGTCCTGGTGCCAGGCCATCTAGCAACAGGGAAGGGTTTTTTCGAAATCACAGCAGACTACACTTCGGCGCAAACAATTCAGCAGGAGTTCGTGATTTAGTATTGGCCCGGAACATCGATTCCTTTGATGGTACCTGAGCAAGTGTTCAGGACGCGTGAACGCTCGACATTTGTTGCTTCCGCAGCGTCTAATATACCGAGGTCGCTCATCAAGGTCTTAGCTGTCGTGCGAGAAGATGTTTTGAGTTTGCGCATTGTCAGGGAATCGCAGAGAATGTACCCGGGCCGCTACCGCTATCACGAAGAGCGAGCGAAATGGGCAATATTCCTAACGATATAATTTCATGCGAAATCGAAAAAATAAGACAATAATTTTTAGAGAAGATAAATGAGCAAGGAAATTTCTATAAAGATTTTTTTGTGGGTTTTGTTGGTGGTGGTTGCCGTTGTGGGAATCGATTCCATGGAGGAAAACTTTAAAGGGGTGAGTTTAGACAAGGTTTTTGCAGAATATTCCGGAAACGAGCGAACGGAAAATGCAGCTAATTACGTATATGGAGAAACTTCGGCTATTAGTTTGAATGAAGTGAAAAATAAAAAAAATGCATTCATTCATTTAAAATTCCGTTTTCGAGCCGACAGCGTCAGTGGATATCCCAATTTATTTCAAACCGCACCTGCAAATCGAGGTATGCGGATGGAGATATCTGGGGCAGTGGCTTCGATTCTTATCCCGGATATAGCTTTGCCGAACGGGCTGAAAGGGCTTACGCTGACAACTGCATTAAAGGCTGGGCAGTGGTACGTGTTGGACGTAGAGGCAGTGAACAATGATTTTGTGCGTGCATCTCTGGATGGACGATTGGTGGCCGACTATGCAAGTAGTGGGCTCGAAATGGATATGTCTCAGATACTCATTGGTTGTGGGTTTGATGCGTCGCGTCCATTTGTCGGAGAAATAGAGGGTATTTCTGCGGAGATAGGTAACAAGCCTCTGTCATTAAAAATAATTTTTTCGGTAATTAGCAATACGGCAATCATAGCGACCGCGTTAGTTATTATTTTTTTGATTGCTGCGGTGAAATTTTGTTTTAATAAAAATATCGATATTTTTTTTGAGAAATTTAAATTTTTTGGAGCGATTTTTTATGTGTTGACGATTGTTCAAGCTGTTTTAATATTGTTGTTACCCGCATACCGGGACGTTGTTGTCGCTTACTTGTTTTTGTTCTTTATCGGGCTGACACTGTACATTGGATTTAATCCCGATATCTTAAAAGATAAATTCAATTATTTTTTATATGCGCCAATAAATGGGTTGTTGATAATTTCATTGATGGGATCCTACTTCATAGGATTTAGCGTGTCGATGAATCTATTGGTGCCCGCGCTTGTGTTTTTATCTATAGTAAATTATGCAGTTATCTATCGTATAAAAAAGCTGGAATTGACTTCTATTTTTGCTGAAATAAAATCAAATTTTACGACCATAATAGTTATTTATTCTGTAATTATTTCCCCGCTCATTATTTTTCTAATTCTTCCAACATTGCTCGCCGGCTATCAAACCTCCCCTTTTCGTGTGGGCCCCGATCTTGCCACGTATGCAAAGATGTCGCAATATTTGATTGATGGAGGAACCTGGTCGCAAGCGGTGCATCGAGCGCCGGAGTTTTCAGGCATGTCTACTGGGGAAATAAATCGCTATAGCAATGCGACCATGTCGTGGCCGTTCATGTTTTATTTTCGATGGGGACTAACTGCATTTCAAATTGTAGTGACGAAAATTACATTTTCAAAACAATCACTTGAAACTGCGTTTATTTCGATGGCGCTACCATATTTTTTGATGTGTGGGATGATTTTTATTTGGTTAAAAAGAAATTCAAAACTGAACTGGATTTTATCCTGTTTGGGCGCAGTTGCTTTTGCCTTTAATTCAAATATTATAAATATTTGGTATGAGGGATTTTACGGTAATTTGTACGCCTTGGGATTGATGGTTCCAATCCTATATATTTTTTGCCAATTAAAAAACGAACATGAATTTTCTGTTCGTGAGCTTTTGAAGGTGACTGCATTTCTGTCAATGATTTTCTCTGCAACTATTTTTGGCTACGCTGAAGCTGCTTTTTTTGTATTGGCTCCATTTTTCGCGGCTTTAATGTTGGTCGATTTTTTTGTGGCAAAGAATTTTAGATGGTTGCCATATATAATTGTTATAGTCAGTGCATGCATCGGTTTGGTTATTGTTTTGCCATGTGGTTTTATTTTTGAATGGGCAGTATTGATATTTAAGCAAATTACGCAGGAGGGTGGGAATGGTTATCCGCAACCATTTTGGGCCTTCCCACACGAAATAATCGGAATCGATAATATATATAGAAATTTATCTGTCGGATCTGGTGCGAGGATATTTCATCGGACCGCATTATCTTTGGCTGTTGCTTGTATGGAATCAATAGCTGTTCTTATTCCGGTGCTGTTTTATTTAAAAAAACAAAAAAATGACAGAGATCTTATTTATTTAATAAGTATTATTTTCGTTGTGATATCGGTATGTTTGGGCTTGTATAAGTCTGCGGCCAATAATTATACATACATGAAGATGTATGTATTTCAATTGCCATTATTGTTTTTATTTTTTCTTATTTCTTTGAAAGAATTTTGTGATGCGTATCTAAAGACCAATTTAAAGATTGGTGCCGAGTGGCTGTTTATTCTTGTCGCATTGTTAATTTCATTAAATGGAATTGTTTATATCGTTCAGTATTGCGATAATGATACCTATATTCAGAAAAATACGATTGATTTGCATCACGAATTGAAAGGAATTGATTTTTCCAACGTGGTCATGCTTCCTCTGGTCGGTCAAGGCGGAATTTATGATTTCATGTATCCGTCGGTTTTGGATGTGAGATGGATGATGCCCGAATTTTGGAATTCGGATAGCTGGGGCAAAAAACCTTATTACAGAAATTTAATGAATTATAAAGTTTATGTATTGATTGAAAGAGATGTTAATCATCCGTGTTCTGTAAATAATAAATCCGTATTTGAAAATAAATATTATATAATTATTGACTCAGGGAAAACGGTTGCAGATGGGGTTGATGCGATAGATGATAAGATCGATTTTAATAAATATACCGAGGCGGTTAAGAACGTGCCTTTATGCGCAACTCCCGCTGCACCCGGCCTTGCTGGATAAAATGCTTCTCACTCAATGAAATAAAGCTTCGCTTGTAAACTTATAGCGTTTCGCGTTTTCTCTCTCTTTTTGAGCGAGGCATTGGCAATCGACCTGGTGCCTTGGACGGAGACGGAATTCAAGCAACTCGATCTGGGCGATGCGCGCTCGGACACGTGAGCGAGAATATTGATGGAGCGAATGGCGCCCCGATCCGGTGGTCGACGTGCCGAAGGCATCTCAAGGTTGAAGCGAACCACCGCGGCTGACCGCGAAGCCGATCCGATGCGGCGCGCCCAAGCCCTGGGTACGCCCGCCGACTGGTGTTGCGGGCCCGCCCATAACCGTTGTTTGTCGGACAGAGACAGGCTGTGGGGCGGACGAATTAAGGTGATGGGCTTTACTGCCTTAGCAGGCTATTTAAAAACCGACGCCAGCAAGTCAGCGGATAAGCCAGTTGAAACGTGATCCAGATGAACCCACTACCCTGAGAAATGATGCGCGGCGCCGATACCTTCACCGAGAGCCTGTTCACCCTGCGTAAGCTGGAAGACTTTGTACCCGCAGCTCACCCATTGCGGGCAATTCGCACCCTGGCCAATGCCGCCTTGGCGAAGATGAACGGTTTGTTTGTCAACATGTATGAAGCTGACGTCAAAGGCGGTCGGCCTATCGCAAGGCGGCACGGCCAGTGAATTACGCTATATGGGCCACACCTTGAGCGACAACCGTCACGATTGGGTGGCGAGTGCAGCCGTGACGATGGCTGACGGTTATGCCGAGCGCGAAGCGGCCAAGGCCATGATGAACAATGCCCGGCAGGCGCTGGATGAGCCGGCGCGTGAGATGACGGTCGGTACTGACAATGGCTACTACGCGCAGGAATTCGTAGATGCTTGCCTAGCCTTGAAGGTTACGCCCCATGTGGCACAGAACAAATCGGGGCGCCGTTCGGCGGTGCCGGAGGCGATTGCTCGAAGCGAGGGCTACGCGGTCTCGCAGCAAAAACGTAGGCTGATCGAGCCAGGCTTTGGCTGGGCCAAGACGGTGGGCGGGATGCGTCAGGTGAGGGTGCGCGGTTTGAAGAAAGTGGATCAGATGTTTGTGTTGACGATGGCGGCGTACAACTTGGTGCGCATACGCACGCTGGGACAAATCCATCTGCAGATGGCGTAAAGGTCGAAATTCGGCTTAAAAACTGCTTAAAATAGCTTCGAAATACGAGAAATCACGCATCAGTTTCAGAATGAAGAGAAAAGCGAAATGAACTCGACGCGCCTGATGAATAACCATCCGTAACGTCGAGTATTTCAGCAGCCTGCTAAGGTCACTTGGCCCGCCGGAAGGTGAAGAAATTGTGCCCAATATATGACATTGTAACGATTAAGATAACCACCATGCCTTGTGCCAGCCAGATTACGAGGCCCAAGACGTTTACCAAAAACCATAAACTTCCAGTGCTAACAACCGCAGCGGAGCCGTAAACCAAATAGGAGCGAAAATATTCATGCAGCCATCTGCCGGACGTCCTGAATACAAAGAGCTTATATGTAACGAACGACACCGTGATGCCCAGAAAATTCGCTAGTATGCTAATCGCGACGATGTGAAAGCGAGGAGTCAAAAGATAATAAAGGCCGACCGTGACACTGTAGCCAAAAACTGTATTGAATCCGCCGACAGCGACGTAACGTGCTCGCTTGTCCAATAAAAAAGGAAACCATTTTTCTATTATTTTATAAATCTTGGTCAAAGAAATACCTTTAAATTGTCAACGACACGAGCTCACGCGCGGCCGATTTGGTGGTCCAGTGTGAGCGATTCATGGTGACTCAAATGCTGGGGGTGCTTGCATCCATCTAGCAACTTGACTTCCCTATGCCGCGAATGTGCGGAATTTTGACGCGTCGATCTTGGAAAGATCGGCCGCGCTAGCTCCACGCAGGGCGGCGGCCAGTCGCGAAAAAAGAAAACCTTGGGTTGTTGCGGATGTGCGCTTGGGCTTTAAAGTGGAGCGGTGAACTTGGCGGCGGATGGTCCCCAGCTCGGTCTGCCGAAGGGTTTCGGCACCGAAGCTCCAATTTTTCCCAATGTAATTATAGGCCAAACACCCGGTCGATCGGGAAACTTTCGCGTCGGCTCCGAATCTATTGCGCGGAAGTCGCGTGCGCCGAACTGGATGCGTTTCGTCGAAGTTGCTGTAGCGTTGTCGCTGTATATCTCCACTAATCTCTGGAGCGTTCTCCACCGCACAAAGTGCCGTGCCAGGTTACGTATTGCGATTTTTCGTGGATGAAACTTCTGAATCCGAGGCGCACAGGAGGTATGCGCTTGCAATGGGGCGTCGATCTTGATGGTCAGCATTCGGCTCTTTGCCCTCGATCAATCGAGATTGGTCATGGCGCTTGACTACGATTTCGTTCTTGGTTGGACGTGAAGGGTGAGAGAACGTGCCGCGGATCGCCGCAATGAGATTGCTGCGTTGCAGTTACCGGGCATAAGGCTTATTTGACGGCAGGCAACGCAACGCCCGGCCCGACTATGACATAATGCAGCACGGTGGAAAAATGACCATCTAAATGGGTGGGTGAGCTGAAAAACTGTCGTCGGCCTTATCAGGCGGGTCCCGGCCGAGCGGTTGACAACGCAAGGTATGCGTTTCTGGCCAGATCACCTATGCTTTTAATTTTAAGCAAAGGAAATAGTATTATCTATTTTATTAAAATTCCTTTGTGGAAGAGGTGCTAATGAATTTCGCCGAGTTAATCAATTCGAAATATTACTCGTTCAGAGAAATATGGTTTTCTTGCTTTGTAAGTCTTTGGCTAGGCTGGTTGAAGGTTTCAAATTCAATTGCACTTTCCCTAACTTTTAAATTCCTCACTGCACCGCATGATATGAATGCCTGGGGTAGTATCCCGGCACAATTTAAAGCGGTTGCATTTTTCCAGTATGGTTTACAAATTGCCGGGATTCTAGGCCTTGGCGTTGTGGCGTTGGCGACATTTTGGCGGCATAAGCCTTCTACTGTTACTGATTCTCGTTATATCTCCAGACCAGCTGCGGTCTATATTTTGTTATTGGCGGGTATCTTTAATCTTTCTATTTTTTTCGTGTCGCCTCTTATGGGTGGTGGCTTGTGGCTGGTCCTTTTAGTTTGTATGTTTTTGGCATTGTTGCGCGAGTCTATTATTTTATTTGCTGCAAAAATTATAAATTGGTATATATCTACATTGCTGCTGGTTTTGGTCATATTTCTCGCTGTTGTTCCGAGTATGCTTGGAACGCAAGCTTTAAAAAATGATTATCTTGATATTCCAGAAAAAACCATACTTCGTGATGGTATGGTAATAGATAATCAGAGTTACATAAATAAATTTAACTTGGAGGGTATGGCAGTTCCAGATTTATCGTCTAGTACAGCAGGGGAAAAATTTTCAGATTATTTTCCTGGTGTCAAGACCAAAAAAACTGATTTTGTCCAATATCTCATTGATTCCCAACGACAATTATTTGCATACGACCAAGAGAAAGGGATGTTGTTTGTCCGGCGCGATGTCGATCCTCAAGACTTGAACAAATTTTCGGCATTCGCCAAAAATAATGACGACGCTCAGTTAATAAATGGCTTGCAAAGTGAGTTGCCACATGCGCAGCCCAGTGCCAGCGTGGGGGCGGTGTCGAGTGAACAGTCTGAATTTATTAAATATAACCTATATGAATTATCTGCCCAGGTGCAACTGGGTAGATTCTTCTACCATCATTCCTATTTTTTTGGTCCTATGCTTTTTTACAGTATTGGGATCGATACGAATCGTCTTTCTATGCTGTACGGGTTTGGCGACACTATTTCGGTAGCTAAAGTATTGAAATGGATCGGTGGCGTAAATTTCAATAATTATTTCAAGGTATTTTATGCATCATACCTGCTATATCTGGTTATTGTAATTCTAGTGTCATGGGTTGTGCTGCGAGATCGGCGGTATTTTTCGTTGGTTATTGTCGGCCTGCTGGCTTATCTCGTCCTGCCCGGCTATGAGGATCTTCTGCAGGCACCGGGATTCAATCCACTGCGCCATTGGCCCGATTTTTTGATGTTTTTGGCGCTATACCATTTTGCAAAATCGGGATCTTGGGTCGCCGGAATTTTAGTTGCATTGGTGACCGCATTTGCCATATGGTGGAGCCGTGAGTTCGGTGTGTTAATTATGATTGGGTCTTTGGCGGGCCTTACGTTTATCGGTATGTTAGTACCGAATTTTCGCCGGGCGGCTATCGCGACCGTTGCAATTTCCATAGTGTCTGCGATATCTGTGATGTGGTACTTGCAAGGAATTTTGGCGCCTAATCCATCTGCAATATATTCGTTGATTGGAATTTCGATGCCAGGTACGAACCTGCACGAGATCGATTTGCTAACGACTATTATTATGATGGTGTTTGTTGTTGTTATATTGCTGATTGTGACACGTCGAATTGAAAGTCAGCGTGAGCGGACTTTATTTACCGTCGGCATTGCGTGTTGCGCTTATTTCGTGGCAAGTTTGATCTATGTAGTCTGGTACCCCAGTTCGCATCATTTGGCGCCCATGATGCCCTCACTTATGTTGGCGATAGCCTGTCTCGTCAAGGCATTATGTCTAAAATCGCCCTCGAATTTGACGGAGCGACGGCTCTTGGCGCTATTGCCTGCGATTTCTATGCTCCTAGTGCTTGCTCCGGCAGCATCATTTGCAAAAGAATTTCTTGCTTATAAGCAATCGAACCAACATCACGTCGTCTATACATCGAATCTCGATATGTTGAAAATTAAGACGACTATGGATCCAAAACCATTTGAATCGGCAGTGGATCTTATCAGGAAATATGATAAATCTAACGAAGTCGTTATTATTTCAAAATATAGTCACCTATTGCCTATCCTTGCTGCGAAATTTAATGATGTTGGGTTTCCTGAGTTGGAAAGCAACTTGGTTACAAAGAAAGAGGTTGACATTGCCCGTCAAGCAATTGAAAAAAGCGGACAAGAATACGTATTTGTGGACAGAAATATAGAAGATTCGATGATCAGTGAAATTCCCGACTCCGACAGCTATTTTGCAACACTGCCCGGTTTTCACGATGAGGCTACTGGGCGAGTTCTTGCTCTTTCGGTACTCAAAGATGTGTTTGATGGTTTGAAGGGGAACTACAAACTCGTTGAAAGTACTGACTTGATATCGGTTTATCAGAAAGTGAATTAGATTTGGTTGTGATACGTCGGATTGCTATAATTTAATAGGCGAATATTTGATCTCTGTTGAATTTGTTCGAATAATTAATTTTAGAAATTTGTTATAAATAAGTTTCGGATAATATTATATTTAAATTTTGATCAAATTTATATTGATTAATAAATTGGATGAATAAAATGGCATTTCTTAATCGTGTTTGTCCGGGGTGCACTGAAAATACGCGCCAAGAGTCGGTAAAACCTCCTGTGAGCGCGATGGATTCCGAGTGGGATGCGATTTCCAAGGGATGGTCCGGCTTATATAACCAGCGCATGTTTTTTCCTTACTGCCGCTGCGACGGCTGCGGCATGCTGTACAACCCCACCTATTTTAATGCTGATCAGCTCGATGAGCTTTATCGAAGCATGGCTCCAAATATGGCCGAGGCGGTGGACCCCGCAATCCTGCAGCAGACTCAGAAAGGTTATGTAGATCTGGTGGCGCAGGAATTGCAAGGCGACGGCGGGTATCTTGAAATAGGTCCTGATATAGGAACCTTTGCGGTTGCTTGTTCTGATGTCACTGTATTTTCGCACTATTGGTTTGTCGAACCTAATGAAGCGGTATGGAGTTCGCTACATGCTGCTTTCCCAGGGCAAGCCACGTCGATCGAAAGCTCATTGAGTTCAATCGAGAAAATACCAGACCGGTCGTTGAAGCTGGCGGTCGCGATTCACGTGCTCGATCACATCATCGACCCGCTTGATACACTGCGCCTGATTTCTCGTAAACTTGCGAATGGCGGCATCTTTCTAGCGGTTACACACGACGAACGTTCTATGCTGGCACGGGTTCTTGGAAAAAATTGGCCTGCTTACTGCTTGCAACATCCTCATTTATTTAACACGAAAACTATTGCCCAGATGTTCACCCAAGCAGATTACCGGCTGGTAGGCGTGCGCAAGACTAGTAATGTATTCCCCGCGGGGTTTTTGGTTCGTCAAGGTGTTTGGGCGGGATTGGGTAAAAAAATTCCCCCATTGGGAGTTTTGGAAAATCTGAATCTCAAGTTGCGTCTTGGAAATATTGCAGCAGTTGCTCGTTACGTGGAGGCCTAAATAATGAAGAAATTTGATAAAGTATCAATCCTGAAGAGATTGAGCAAGGAAGGCTTTCATTTTCGCGAATTCTCTCTCGAGCATGTTGGACGTTACGCGGCTGCAGATGCTGATTGGAACTATAAAGATATCCCGCATTTGCACTATGTTCATCATTTGGCGGAGGCGGTTCCTTCCGCTGTCGGGGATGACATTGTGGCGACTATTAATACTCAAAAAATATTTGGTATGACTGTGCCGCTCTCGGTATTCAATTACGAAACTGGAGTGGGTGAGCAAACTTACTATACGACTCTGTTTTGGTTTATCTTGCTGATACAGACTAAATATGCCGAGGAGGCGCCGTTGCGGACCCGGGTTACTACGACCTATGCCGTGGGTTCGCCATGGTGGCTGAAATGGGTGTTTGGCCTGTTGAAATGGACCATTACGCGTAATTATCACGTTTTGATGTCTACGGATATCCCGATGCGCTTGCGCCGGGGAGATTTGCGCTCCAGAGGGTTCAGCTTTTTTTGTGCGAGCAAGAGCTACAGCTTTGCGGATACCCAGATTATTTTACGCACTAATGTGATTCCGCCGGAACATCAAGATACCGCTACGCCGGCATGTCAAATCGATATTAATGACGTGTTACCCGCTGATGGCGAAGCGTTCATCGGAACCAACGATCATTTAGGTTTGCGCTTAAGCCGCAAAGGGATGCAGGTTGATCTTTTCCCCCGCCTCTGTCCGCATGAAGGCTCTTGCCTTGACGAAACGCCGGTAGAGTCCGGCAAGGTGCGTTGCCCTTGGCACGGTAGGGAATTCGCATCGATCGGCACGGTGTCGCTGGATCAAGTGTCGGGCAAAGCCGGCTTTCACACCCATTTTTCAAACGTAACTGTCGAAGGCGCCGTCATTAAGATTTTCCCGTCTGATGCGGCAGAGAAGAGTGGCAAAAATTGCTCGCAGGCTTGAGCCTGAAACCTTGCTTTTGTTCCCTGACGCAATTCAGCGGCGCAGCCGATTCCATGCAAATGTAATCCCGCGCCGCAATTCACCGTTCAACATCCTGCCGACCAGGGTAACTCCAGCACCCCAGCTCAGTGCGAGTGGCCGGGGCAACCATAGAATCGGCGCGACCCATAGCCGGTACAAGCACCGGTCGCCAAAACGTGCAGTGAAACGCGCTGCGGTAGCGGCCCTGTCGCCGGAGCGCGACAGCCGCTGACGAAACAGGTAAAACGGGTGGAAGGCAAGCAGCAGCCGCGTCTCCAGCCGCCGGATTGCAGCCGGCGACAGCCCGGCTGTCTGGTAGCTGTCGAGCACCTGTCCCAGGTTAAATACAAACACCTGCGAGAAATCGTAGCCGCCCGAATTATTGCGCTGGCAAGCCATCAAATATCGGCTTGCAAATAGATTGTCGCCGCCTTCGAGTGCTGCGCGAACCACCAGGTGCACCTGTACCAGATTGCTGCCGCAGAATTGGTTTGCATCGAGCTCGCCTAGAATCTGCTTGTTGATCACACATGACGAGATCAGCGTCAACAATGCACCGATCGCCGCGAGAAAATCGCCGCCGTTGCCGAACTCAAGATCGGCGCCGCTGCCACCCGGATGCTCTCGCCGAAAATCCTTTTCGAACCCGTAGGGACGCAAGCAAACCACGCCCCAGGTACGCCGAGCAAGCGTCTGCAGCAACCAGCCCAACGCTCCATCGACGAATAGGTCATCGTCGCCCAGGATCAGCACGTATTGCCCTAAAGCGAGATTGAAGCACTGCGCGATATTCGCGTCGGATCCGATATTTTCCGGATTGCGCACATAGCGCAGCACCAGACCCGCTTGCTGAGCCGCGGCCACCACCGAGGGGGTTTCGTCAGTGCTACCGTTATCCGATATCAGCACTTCGATCAAACCCGGCCTTGTGTTCGGGGGCAGGGTTTCGATTTCACGCTGCAACTGCGCCAGGGTCAACGCGAGGAACCGCGCGCGTTGCCAAGTGGGTATCGAGATCGTAAGGCGCGGGGTAGGGCTAGTCAAAAGGTCATCCTCCATTCACGATTGCGGCGCCGCCACAAGATCACCGACCAGGGCAGGATAAATAACAGTTGTACGGCCAACATCACGGCAACCACGCCGTCCGCCGAATAATGACCCGCAGCCCACAGCGCACCGGGCACACTCAGCACTGCGCCTCCCACTGCAACCCAAACCAGGGGTTCGCGGCGAAATGAACGTAATTGCGCGGCGAGTGTGCCATTGATATTAATCAGGAAGGCCACCATCAGTAGTCCCGTAAATGGCCAAAATGGCAGCACGCGTATGGTGTACGGTGTATAAGCCAGCACTGCGCGCAGGCCGCATAGCACTAATGCGCCGGCCAAAAAAGCCAGTGCCGAAGCGGTGAAATCATGCTTGAATAGCCGATCGAGCAGCGGCCAATCTCGCCGATTGGCCGCTTGCGCCATGGCCGGTACGCGGCGCGCAATCCATGATTGTGCCAGCAAGCCCAGCATATTGGCGAGCGTCAGCGACAGGCCCATCTGGCCTGCGACCACGGCGCCCTGGCTATGGAACAGAATGGGGGTGTAGATCTGGGTTAATAGATAACCGGACAGCCAGCTCAAGCCGATCCGCCATTGTAGCGGCCAGATTTCGTGCCGCCAATTGAGTTCATGCCCGCTATAGGTATGCGCCGCACGGATCAATTTGGGGCGCCGCAGCAATAGCCAGGCAACGGCGACCAGTACGCCGAATGCCGGTGTCATTGCCGGCGCCCACAAGCCGCCGCCGGTTGAGAGGACCGCCCAGCAGCCGAATGCGCCCACCACGCCTTGCGCGAGCCGCACGCCGTAGACCTCTCCTATTTGGCCGCTGCCTTCGACCAATGCCAAAAACGGTAGCGCCAGAATCCCCGCTGCGGTGGCTACGATGAGTAAAGCCCAGGCGGGTAGCCATTGTCCGGCAGGCAGTGTACTCACATTGCCATGCAGGCTAAAAAACAGCCAGCCGCCGGGCAGCAGCAGCAAGAGAAAAGCCAACGCGAGCACCACGTAGAGTCGTGCCGAGCGACCGGTCAAGGCATGAAACTGATGAGTCGCCGCGTCACCTTCAAGCCGGCTTTCGACCTGACCCCGGCCGCCCGGCCGCCAGCGGATCGCGACGAACAGATGCGCTGCCAGTTGAACCAGCACCACTGACAGACCGAGGTCGAACAGCGTATAGAACGCGGCCAAACTGAGAAAACTGTAATACCAGCCTTGTTGCACGGGCGTCAGGAAATGCGCGACAAGTACCATCGTCACCAATCCGGAACCGGCTTGCCAGAGGCGCTGTGCGACAATTGTCGCGATATCTGCCCGCACCATATGTAGCACGTACTCCGCATGACTAATTAGTAGCCGAGAGCTTGTCCTAAGCCGCGTCGTGGGTCAACAGCGAAGTGCGCATTTAACTTTGTTTTTTGCACCTGAACGGTATTTCGACGAGAATGTAGGCCAACCGAGATATCGTTGCTTCAACATCGATATCATCCGCAAGATAAGCAAGAGGGTGGAACATATGCTTAGAATTTCAATGTCGATTGTAGTCTATAAGCCAGACTTGGAGGTCTTGGATCGAACCCTGCGCAGTGTGCATCAGGCCATCAAAACCGCCGAACAAGTCCTCGCTCTCGATAGTGTTTTGTATGTGGTGGATAACTCATGTGAGCGCTCCTGGCCGAACCTCATTGAGGGTGTGCTCCGCGAGTCGTTTCCGCAAGATATCGGGTTGCGAGCTGAATTCATCATCTCCTCGGAGAATGGCGGCTACGGTAAGGGGAATAATTTAGCGCTTACCCGAGTCGAATCCGCCTATCACTTGGTGATGAATCCTGATGTATACCTGGATTCCGATGCGATCGTCACAGCCATCTCGTATATGGAGCGAGATAAAAGTGTCGGTCTTTTAGTTCCTGATGTGCGTGGCGAAGACGGAGCACGACATTTTTTGTGCAAGCGTAATCCAAGTCTACTGATAATGTTCTTGCGAGGTTTTGCCCCGCGATGGTTAAAACACGTATTTCGGAAGACTTTATATCAATTTGAAATGCGAGATAAGGATTATGAGCGTGATATCGATGGAGTTGAATATCCCACCGGATGTTTCATGTTCTTTCGTTCTGACGTTTTTCAAAAATTAGAAGGCTTTGATCCCGATTTTTTTATGTACTTTGAAGACGCGGATATCGGGAGACGTGTGCTCGCCATCGCGAAGGTACGCTACGTTCCCGCAGTTAGAATTATTCATCGCTGGGCTCGCGGAACCCATAATAATTGGAGGCTGCGTTGGGCGACGATTAAGTCGGCATTAATTTATTGGAGAAAGTGGGGTGGAGTGTATTAATTATAAATAATATTGTGTTGACTATGATTTATGCAATTAATCTCGCTCGAAAAATTTAAAGGTCGATCTTTGATAAGGCATGGTAAAACTATTAATTGCTGGTGCTTCGGGCTAAATTGGCTGTAGCTTTATTAATAATTGCGTAAAAAATTATGATTTTAGTTGTGTTGGTCTAGGTGGGGTGGATATAAAATATGTCGATAATTTAATATACTTTACAAATTTGTTTATTTTAAATAAAGTTGATGGAATAACCATATTACAAGATGAGGGGATATTTTTCATAAAAATAGTGTCAATATTATCTATAGGTTGTAATGGAAATAATTTTATTTTAAAATTTCCACAGATAATTTTTCGTTATTTATGTGCCCGGCACCGGCGAGCGATGTGTAGTCTCTATGGTAGCTTGATATTTGATACCACCAAAAGTAACCGTCGTGTGGGTTTTGTGGCCCCGTTTAGCGCAGAACAAGGTTTGTATTTAATGCGTTCCGCTAGAAGGAATAAACCCAATCGGCACGATATTTTATAAGTGCTATATGGTATTGATTTTTAATTGCGCTATCCTATTTTATTGAGGACTTAAAAATGCTACGCAGCATAAGGACCCCAACGCTGTGAAAATTCTCCTTACCGGCGCCACCGGCCAACTAGGCTGGGAACTCTCGCGAACCTTGCTGGGTTTGGGGCAGGTCCATGCCTGCGGACGGCAAACAGCTGATTTGAGCCGGCCCGATAGGCTGGCGCACTCGATCTTGGCGTTCAAACCGGACCTCATCGTGAATGCAGCGGCCTACACCCAAGTCGACGCAGCCGAGCAGGACGAAGCGCTCGCGACCCGGATCAATGCGGAATCGGTAGGCGTGATGGCCGACCTGGCGAAACGCACGGGCGCGCTGCTGGTGCATTATTCGACCGACTACGTGTTTGATGGGAGTAAAACCCAGGCTTATATCGAAAGCGACCAGCCGAATCCCTTGAGCGTATATGGGCGCAGCAAGCTTGCCGGCGAGCAGGCGATTGCGGCACTGGGTGAGGACTGGCTGGTATTTCGCACCACCTGGGTTTATGCGGCGCGCGGGAAAAATTTCCTGCGCACGATGCTACGCTTGGCCAGCGAGCGAGATATTTTGAACGTGGTAGCCGATCAGCATGGCGCGCCGACCCCCGCGCGTTTGCTGGCGGATTTGAGCGCACATGCGATTCGGCAGGCACTGGATGAGCGTCGCCACGGTAATTTCGACAGCGGCGTGTTTAATATGACCGCCGCCGGAGCGACAACTTGGCATGGCTTTGCCAGCGCAATTATCGACTTGGCGCGTGAGCGTGCGCCCGAGGGCAGTATCAAGACTTCGGCGATTGTGCCGATCAGCACTGCCGATTATCCCGTCGCGGCGCGGCGGCCGATGAATTCCGTGCTCGACAATACTCGGTTGGAGCAGCGCTTCGGTCTGCAGCGTCCGGACTGGGAGCTGGCACTGCGCTTGGTGATGGACGACCTGTACGCGCTTGGCGCCAGGCTGTAGTTGTGGCATCGCCTACCTGCCGGTTTCCTCGGCATTTCGGGCGACGCCACCCACTCAAATTTCCTAAGCGGCAATCCTGAAGTTACAACTTGAAGCCGGCGGCAACCGCGTCGTTGTAAAACATTTTAACGGTGTCGAGCGAATATGCGTCTAGGTCATAACCCACTAGCGATAGCTTCTTCAAAAGATCGTTGGTAACAGTAATGACCTGGCATCCGATTTCATCGGCTTGAAAAATATTCAGCAATTCGCGCGGGCTAGCCCAGATCAATTCGGCTGCGGGAGCGACTTTCAATTGCTCGACTGCGGCGGCCATCAGCGGCACGGGATCACGTCCGGTGTCCGCGATGCGGCCTGCAAACACCGAAACATAGCTGGGCACGTTCGGCGCGAGCGAGGCGACCACATCGCGCACTTGGGTCAGCGTCATGATGGCGGTTACATTCAGTTTGACCTTCTGCGCCGCCAATTTTTTCACCAGCGCGTAGCAAGTTTCCTGCTTGGTGTTTGTGACCGGGATTTTGACGTATACATTTTCGCCCCAGCTCGCGATCTCCAGAGCTTGGCGCTCCATCTCGTTAAAGTCGTCCGAGAATACTTCGAAAGAAAGCGGCTTATCGTTGATGGTCGTCAGAATATCCTTGCAGAACGCGCGGTAGTCCGTGATGCCGACCTTTTTCATCAAGGTGGGATTGGTCGTCAGTCCCTTGACGAACGGTTTTGCGTACATCTCCAGCATGCCTGCTTTGTCAGCACCATCGGCAAAGATTTGGACTTTCAGTTCTTCAATTTTTTTCATCGTGTCAACTCAGGTAAGTTGGGCGAAAATGAAGCGAGAGGCTTCGTATAGAGAGGTTACGTTGCAGTCCGCGGATTGGGGGCGTGGTTCGGCATACTCATAGTCAATAAAAATTGTCTTGCAACCCGCACGATGTCCCGCTTCGATGTCGCGCCAGCGGTCTCCCACCATATAACTTTCTTCAAGCTTGATTCCATGCTGATTAGCCGCAGCCAGCAAACTGCCCGGCAGCGGCTTGCGACAGTCGCAACCATCTTGGTCATCGTGGTAACAGGTGCGAAACTCGTCGATCGGCAAGCGCTCGGCGAGATACTGATTGATGCTTTCCACCACAGCTTTCGCTGTCGTACCCCGCGCTACGTCCGGTTGATTGGTTATGACAATCAACATAAAACCCGCATCGTGCAATGACGCCAGTGCTTCTGCTACACCGGGCAAAATTTCCACTTCCGCCAAGCCAGCCGGCGGATATGGCTTACCCTCACGCACAAAAGCCCGATTGATGACGCCATCACGATCCAAAAATACGGCTTTATGCATGTCTTTATGCATTTATTTGACGGCCGATTCCCACTTGGTTTGATTGGCTTTCAGCTTGGGGTGCGACACCAGCAAATGCCAGACCACCGCCTGAAATGCTTCCGAATGAGGGGTTATGGTATCGGCGTTGACGGTCGGAACGATCACGCAGGTATCGGCCACTTGTGCTGTGTATCCGCCGTCGCGCCCGACCACGCCGGTTATTTTTGCACCGATGGTTTTGGCGTATTTCAATGCCTCCACCAAATTCGGGCTGATGTTTTTTTCCAGGTTACCGCCACCGACCGAGAAGATGAACAAGGCATCTTTGGCGAGCAACTTGCTCGTCTTCAGCCACTCGACAAAGATCGTCGCCCAACCTTCGTCGTTGGTACGCGCGGTCAATTCCGAGACGTTATCGGTTGGTGCATACGATTCGATGCCAACGATTTTACGGAAATCGTTGACCGCATGCGAACAGTTGCCGGCACTGCCGCCTACGCCGAGAAAGAAAATTCGCCCACCATCGGCTTTCACCACAGCCAACAGATCCGCCATTTTCTCAATGGCAGCAATATCCATTTTCTGGATAATCTCAACCGCTTCATTCAGGTGTTGCTGTGCATAAGTCATATTTCGCTTTTTTTCAAAAAAAATGCTTCAGTTTCTCTGAGGCCGCCATGCGAGCCAATTTCATAAAAACGTTCGTTAACTTGATAACCAGCCAACTGGTTATCAAGCGATAGTGTGTGGTAAACCTCTGCCAGATCGAAGGCTTGGCCTGCCGGATAATGGTCGAGCACATGCCGCGACAACACGCCCAGCCCATAGTCAATAAAGGACATTTCCGGGCGCGGGGCCGCCTTGTTGTATTCCAACAACTCCCCGTCACGAAACAGGACGTTACTTTTATCCCAACGGTCTCCGTTTTCGAGTACGGTCATCAGAGCGGCCTTTTTGCTGTCGAAAAAAGCCTGTTCCACCGGCTGGAATTCAACCGGCAAAAAAGAATCTCCATACAATACGAAGAACTGCTCGTCGAGCAGCGGAAGCGCAAGTTTCAAAGCGCCCCCGGTTCCCAATAAAATCGGACCGTCGGCCGAGTAAGTCACCTCCAGGCCGAACTTTGATCCGTCGCCTACTACGGCCTGCACCATGTCGCCGAGGTAACCGATGCAGAGCACGACGCGACGCACGCCCTGCGCTTTCAGATAGGTCAACTGGCGGCAAATAAACGGCTCGCCGACGACCTCCACCAATGCCTTCGGTATGGTTTCGGTAATTGGGCGCAAACGGGTTGCCAAGCCGCCGGCGAGAATGGCGACTGGTAACCTCATGATGACAGTACGACTTTGGTGCCTTCGAAATCGAAACGAAAGCGCACTTCTTCCAGCCCTGCTTGGGCCATCGCATGACGCAATTTATTGCGGTCATGCGCCACGAACATCAGAAAACCGCCGCCGCCCGCACCGACCAACTTGCCGCCGACAGCGCCACTCTTCATGCCTAATTCATACCATTCATCGATCTTTGGATTACTCATGCCACCGGAGCGGCGCTTCTTGTGCTCCCAATGCTCATGCATCAGTTCGCCGAACAGTGTGGTATTGCCGGACTCAAGCGCTTCCTTGCTGCGATAACCCAGTTCCTTCACGTAGTGCAGGTTGTTGAGCATCTCTACGTCATTGGTTTGCGAGCGTACCTGCTGATCTTTCAGAATGCCGCTTGCACTGCGCGAGTACCCGGTGAAGAACAGCAACAAATTGTCTTCCAGGTTGAACATCGTATCCATACTAAGCGCGAGGGGTTTGACGCTAACCTTGTCATCTTTGTGAAAGGTGAAACAGGTCAACCCCCCCATGGCGGCAATGTATTGATCTTGCTTGCCGATCGGTTCCTTCAGTTGGTCGATTTCGATATGACACGCCAGCTCGGCCAATTCTTCCTGATGTAAATGGCGCTTGCGATGGGTGTAAAGCGCTTTCAACAAGGCCGTGGTAAAACTGCCGGACGACCCGAGCCCTGTTCCTGCAGGGATATCCGCGAGTGCGGTGATTTCAACCTGCGGTGTCTTGAAGTCCAGCAGCCGCAAAGATTCGCGAATAATTGGATGTTTGACATCGTCGATTTGTTCTACATGTTCAAGTTGCGAATATTTGAGGTAAATACCTTCGGTAAACGGCCGCATAACGGTGACGTAGACATATTTGTCGATCGCCGCCGAAAGCAGAAAACCTTCGTGCTGGCGATAATAAGAAGCCAAATCGGTGCCGCCACCACCTAAGGTAACGCGCAATGGGCTACGCGCTATGATCATATCCAGACTCCTTATAAATTGTTTCGATAATTTTCAAGGCTGCTTGAGCATCGGCTAAACCGGCTGCCGGGGCGCGATTGAAGCGAATATCGTCATAGAGCTCGTCCATTTCGACCGACCAGGAATTATCCGCCATAGGATATTCCCACGAGGTTGTTTCCGGCGGCCCCATTTCCGGCAGCATTTTGTAGTAGGTCAGGCGCTCTAGGCCGTAACTGCCGCCCAACCCGGAAATATCGAGCTTGCCGAGTTTGCCGTAAATTTCCATCGAAAACAGGTTTTTCCATTCGGTGCATGATGCGTGCAAAAACGCCACTTGCTTGCTCGGAGTTTTGAGAATCATAAAACCATTGTCGTCGACTGGCATGTCCCAATAATAAGTATGGGCAAAACCCTGGGTCTCGCTGAAGTCGCCCAAAAACCAGCGTGACAAATCGATCAGGTGCGGTCCTTGATCAATCAGTTCGCCGCCGCCAGATAAGGCGGGATCGGCTCGCCATTCACGGTCATAGCCAATGCGTGCGCCATGTCCATAACGGGCACGAATGAACATCAATTCACCCAGTTCGCCTGAATCAGCCAGTTCCTTGGCTTTTAGCAAGGCACGATGGTAGCGATGGTTGAAACCGACATGCACTTTGACCCCATGCTTTTCAGCCGCGGCGATAACCGGCGCTAATTCTGCGGATGAACGCGCAGCGGGTTTCTCGACCAGTACATGCTTGCCGGCTTGAATCGCGGCCAGGGTAATTTCAGCCAATGAATCATGCAGTGTAGCCACCACTACGATGTCGATTTCGGGTAAAGCTAATAGCGCGCGCCAATCGTCAAATGCTTGGGCGTTCGCAGTTTTCGCCAAATTGGCGGCACGTGTTATATCTCTATCCGCACAAGCAAGCAGACGGCCGGCCGAACCTAGCGCTTTGGCCCGTTTTTGTCCGATCAAGCCACAACCCACAATGCCCACACCGAATGGCTTCTTGACCACGCTCGGATCTATCACGCTCATTTGTCACCCCATTCAAAACCGCGATCCCGTCCGGTTATTCGCCTTAGCGTATACATGTCGCTGGTCGACAATTGCTCTAGATGTTCAGGCCATACGGCCCAGTTGTCCCATACTGCGCTGATGAGCTTCCCGGTGATGCCGTCGCTTGCGGCTGACGCCAGAAACAAGGCCAGTTCGGCACCGTGACCCAGCGGGGCTCCACCGGACTCCTTTTGTTTGAGCGAGCGTTCATAGAATACGGTGCCAACTTGCTCCGGGCCGGCCGCCAGAATTTCGTCGAGCATGCGGGTGTTCAAAGCACCGGGGGCAATTGCGTTGACATCGATGCCGGTGCCGCGCACTTCCTCGGCCAAGGTCTCGGCAAACCGTACAATCGCGGCCTTGGATACTGCATAGGCACTGATGCGCGGCATCGGGCTGGTAGCGCCCCCCCCCGAGAGCTGGATCACCTTGCCGTAGCGCTGTGCTTTAAAATGCGGCAACACCTCGCGGCACATGAGGATCGAACCAAAGACATTGATTTCAATTGCCTTGGCCCAGTCCGCCCAGTCTACCGACTCGATTTCACCCTTGGGACCATAAATCCCGGCATTATTGACCAGAATATGGCACGCGCCTAGTTGCTCGACCGTGTTTGAAACCAGGCTTTTTACCTCGTTTTCCACCGATACATCACAAGCTTGGGCCAAGACTCGCTGACCTGCTGCAGCCGAATTACTGAGTTCGCCGCAAGTTTGTTCCAGCAAGGCTAGATTGCGTGCGCAGAGCATGACGTCGCACCCGGCCGCGATGTACTTTCTGGCGACTTCAAGGCCGAAGCCCTGATTCGCCCCGGTAATGATGGCTACTTTTCCCGATAACACTTTTTGCATAGGGTCAGTCCTGACTTACCGAGGGCGTGCCTACGGCGATATAGTTCAACTCCGACGATGCCAACGCTGCTTGCAGATAACGGCTGGCATCGATCACCACAAACTGCGGCCCGGCGATCTCAAGCAGTTGTGGTGCGGCTTGCCGAAATTCCGGCCACTCCGCCCCGACCACCATGGCATCGGCACCGGCGACGGCTTCCAGTGCGGATCCGTAGCTAACCACCCGGTTGACCCACCGCTCCGGCAAGTTTTGCACGATCGGATCATGCACCCTGACTTTGGCGCCTTGCTCCAGCAACCAGTCGCACAGTTCGACTGCCAGGGATCGGCGTAGCGTGTCCGTGCCGACCTTGTAAGTCAGCCCCCAAATCACCACGGTGGTGTCACGCAAGTTCGCAAACCGTTCTGACAATTTGCGGCGGACCCAATTTTTATGAGCGTCGTTGCTGGGGCCGACCGACGATAGCAATGGCGTGGCCAACTGTTTGGCACGGCTGGCCAAACCCAGAAATTCAATGTCACGCGCCAAGGTGCCCCCGGCAAACGGCCCACCTGGAGACAAATAAGCCTTGGGGCCGATACGCGCTTCTGTTTTCAGGCCACGTTCAACTTGCTTTGCATCGGCACCGACCAATTCGCAGATTGAAGCGATTTCGTTGGCGAAGGTCACCGAGGTAGCCAGGAACGCATTGATCGCATGTTTGGTCATTTCAGCCGATTCGACCGACATCCATTCGATGCGTTCTGTAACGGGCGACAAGAGCGTATTCAGTATCTGCTGAACGCGGTCGGTTCGAACTCCGACAATGATACGATCAGGTTTTAGAAAAACCTCGAGTGCCTTGCCCAAGCGTAAATTTTCCGGCGAGCATGCGAACTCGAATTGCTTGCTCGGAAAGTTTTGCGCCGCGTAAGCTTCCAGCCGTTTGATCGATCCCACCGGCATTTGCGAGGAAACCAATATCACTGCCCCCGGCGCCAACTCAGGCAGAGCGAGTAGGATCTGTTGGACCACATACTCGACATCGGCTTGATCCTCGTCGTCTACCGGCGTATCGAAGGCAACCCACAGTACCTCGGCGTCGCTCACCGCATCGGCGGGGCGCTCGGTAAACTGCAGGCGCTGGGTGGTTATGCCGGACTGAAGCAGGTCGTCGAGCCCCGGTTCAAATAGCGGGGCTCGGCCGTGTCGAAGACCGTCGATGGTAGACGCCGAGGGGTCGAGCCCAATTACCTGATGTCCTACGGACGCCAAGCAGGCCGCGGTGACCGACCCTAGATGCCAAAGACCTTGCACGCATACTTTCATGATCAATCTCTCGCCTCGAACACCCACTCATTGGCACGCAAATAATTGACCGTCTTGAGAACTGCTTCGCGAATGCCCAGCTTGGGCTGCCAACCCAACGCCTGAATCCGTTTGGTTTCAAGAAAAATGAACGGATTGTCGCCAATCCAGCCGCGATCGCCGCCGGTATATTCGAGCGTGGGTGTGACGCCGAGTTCGCCACAAATCCAACCGATCGAATCGTTGACCTCGCAGTAACCGTCGACGCCCAGATTGAATACGTTGACCTTGCCGGGTGCCTTATCCATCGCCAGCAAGATCGCGTCGATGCAATCCTGGATATACAGATAGGATTTGCGTTGACGTCCATTGCCCAGCACCGCTAAACGAGTGGGGTCGGCCTTTAGTTTTTGGTAGAAATCGAACACATGGCCATGGGTATAACGCTCGCCCAAAATCGACACGAAACGGAAGATACAGGCTTGAAAGCCAAAACCTTCGCAATAAGCGGAAATCAGACCTTCGCCCGCGGCTTTCGAGGCTCCGTACAACGAGGTTTGAATCGGAAACGGTCCGTCTTCCGGCGTTGGCACAATCGGCGCTTCGCCGTATACCGAACCGGTAGAGGAAAACGCGATTTTTTTGATACCGTTTGCCCGCATCGCCTCGAGCACGTTATACGTGGCGATCGTGTTCTGCTCCAGATCCTTGCGCGGATGGTCGGTACCAAAACGGACATCTGCATTGGCGGCCAAATGGAACACCGTCTCGCCGCCGGCAAAAGCGAGCTTCAACGCATCGAGATCGAGCAGGTCGATTTCTACCAAACGAAACGCGGTATTGGCCGATGCGCCATCGAGAAAGCGTCGCTGCCCCGTGGAGAAATTGTCGACGCCCGTGACTTGGTGACCCTCTGCGAGCAGACGGTCGACTAGGCTACTACCGATGAAACCGGCACAGCCGGTTACCACTACACGACTCATTTGCCGCTCTCCATTCGAAAAACCCAATATCTCGAAATAAAATACCCGGTTATCACAGTAAAAATTACGGATACGCAAACCCCTAGATAGGGAGATAGCGCCATCCTTTCCACACAAATCCGGACCACCACGATTGTTATGAGGTAATTCAGTGCCCACATCACCAGATAACGGACAAGTTGACTGGAGTGCTTGTCGTCAAGTGCATTGAAAGTGAAATGCCGATTTGCCAGAAAGTGAAATAAGGTGGAGAAAAGATAGGCAACGCTGACGGCAAGAATATAGTTGAGCGCCAGCTTTGCATTGGCAATCCACATGACAAAAAAATAGATTGCGGTGGTTATCAGGCCCACCGTCCCGAATTTGGCGAAAGCGAAGACGTGAGCACCGAGCGGTGAGTTGCGATGCCGCATAAGTGTTTTGCAAATCATGCCGGTCGTTGTGCCGTCATCAGGGCACGGATCCCGACCGGCAACTGAAAGGTGGATAAGTGCTTCATTTCGAATTCCATCGCAAGCTTCACCAGATTGCTGCCGGATGTACTCGCCGCCTGCTTGCGCACGACAGTTTGCTTTTTGCGCTTGGGAGAAAATTTATTGAGGAGCTTGACCGCAGCAAAAGCCGGGAATAGCACGAAGCCAAGATGCGATCTGCGGCCTACTTTCAGGCCTGCGGCGGTTAATTTTTGGCTCAGGTCAGTTGCGGAATACCGTCTGAAATGATGTAGCTCGGCATCGTAACTATCGTAAAGAGCCGGTCCGGCCGGAACTTCGACCACCAATATCCCACCCGGTTTCAACAGGTTGAAGACCTTGCGCAGTGCATGAACGTCATCTTCGATGTGCTCTAGCACATTCAGCATCACCAGCACATCAACACTTTGGTCTGGCAGGGGGCATTGCAGCAAATCGAAACGAATTAGCGGCACCCCGGGAAGGGCCTCTGCAAGACGGAATAGAGGTTCCTTAACCACATCGGCGCCTACCACCACTGTCTGGGGGAAATTCTTCACTAGATCGCGGATAAAAAAACCGGATGAGCAGCCAATTTCCATGATCACGGCGCCCGGTTGAGGTGCGAATTTTTTAATCTGTGCAATCGCATCGTTGCGCGAGGCCAGGTCGATCGGGTGGCTGTCGCCCGCAGCTTCTTCGTGCAGTGCAGTCAAATCGTCAGACCAACCAGCAAAGTTCTCGCTGTACTCGAGGACCGGAGTACGTACGTCGCCAAACACAAAACACTGTCCGTCCCAAAGCGGCTTGAGTGGATTCCCCTGGGGTGCTGGCAAGTCAAATGGCAGCATAGCGATTACTCTCCAAAATTCACTTACTTTTTAATCACGTTGATTCTATTTTATTTCGGGAAATCCAAAGCTTTGATGCGATATATCCGGCGCCAGCTGTAAATGATTGAATCATGGCATCAATATATGTTATTCAGATAAAATCCCGATAGAACTAAATTTCTCTGATCGAAAATAATTAATTGGTTGCACAAAATTATCTCATTAACTAGAGGCGTTTTTTAATTTTGAGCCGAAAAAAGTAGATTTTATTTGCATTAAAAATTATCGCCGTGATATGTGTGGTATTAAGGCGTTTTGTAGGTGAGTTGGGTTGTATTTTAAAAAATATCACGAATAAATATATTCATGATTGTGCCATCAACTTGAGAATAAGCTATGAATTCAGACGAAAAATTCTTGGCCGATCTCATTGTTTTAGTGATTTTCTCGGCTTTAATGTTGCTCCAATACATAAGTTACAAAATTTCGCATTGATCGGGATTGGAAAATAGCGTGCGTGACTGATCTCGAAGTAGGTGGATAGTTCTGAGAAAATCTCATGCGGGAGATTTATATGTTCTCTCTCTATAAACCAACGATAACTCTGTTTGTAACGTGCTTCAAATATCCGTTGAGCTGACATTTTTCTCGCTAATGTATAAGCCAAACTTCCCTCGCACGGAATCACTATCGATAATACGCCACGATTTTTATCGCACAAGCGACCCATCTCCCGTACTGCTGCTGGCAGGTTAGGCAAGTGCTCCAGGACGTGGATTGCCAAAATACGATCAAAATATCCATCCTCAAAATCCATTCGTGTTTGGCAGTCGCCCACCACAGAATTAATTTCTGGGAATTGTTTACGTAGTTCGTTGATCATATTTTCACGAATATCGACTGCCACATAATTGAGTTTCTGAGCAAGATTTAATTTCTCATATTTTAAGTGTTCGCCGTTGCCCGCGCCTATCTCCAAGGTGTGCGTGAAATTCTCCGGAGCGTTGCGAACCACATATTTATGATTAAACTCATCTATCACGCCATAGCGACGAGGTAAAACTTCATGCCAGTATTGCACAAAATCATTGCTGATTTCCTCTTGCTGCGCAGTTAGGGGCGGAAATGTTTTAGGCCATTTTTTCGCTCGTTGGTCATTATTTTTCGGCATTGTTCTCCACTCCAAAATTCACTTGACGGTCGATAATGTACAAGGGACGTCGTTTAACTTCGTCATAAATGCGGCCAACATATTCGCCAATCAACCCCAAGCCCAACAACTGGACGCCGGCAAAAAAAGAAATCAAGAGTACTGTCGTCGACAGGCCCGGTGTTAGATTAATACCTACCAATTTTTGTATGATGTAACAAGCCCCCAACAGAAAGCTAAAAGCTGCCAAGACAAACCCACCGATCGACATTATGAACAGCGGGCGTGAGCTGAAACTAATCAGTCCATTTAAGCCAATCTTAAGAGAACCAGTCAACCGGTTGTAGTTACCCGTGCCGGAAAACCGCTCGTCCCTCTCGTACTCAATGAAGGTTTGCTTGAAACCGACGTAGGCGACCAGCCCACGGAGAAAACCATGACTTTCGTTCAGACGCCGCAATTCCTCGATGACGCGGCGGGTCATGATGCGGAAATCCCCGGTGTTGCGGGGGATTTGCACATCGCTCAGCTTGTTTATCACCGAGTACCCTACGTGCGAAATCACTCGCTTAATCAGCGTTTCGCCTCGGCGGGATTTGCGTTTGGCATAAACGACTTCGTAGCCGTCGGCCAGTTTGGCGTACATTTGTTCGATCAGTTCCGGCTGATCCTGCAGATCGACGTCGATTACGACGCAGGTCTCGCCTGAGCATGTGAGGATGCCGGCCATGGTAGCGGCCGGCTGTCCAAAACGGCGCGAAAAGACCATCAGCTTGATGTTCGGGTTGCGATTTATCTCTTCAAGAATCATCTCTTCTGTGCGGTCAGGCGACGGATCGAGTGTGAAGATGATTTCGTAACTTTTACCCATGCCCTCGAACACCGCCTCGGCTCTGGCCAGAAACGGCCTGATGTTGGCCTCTTCCTTATAGACAGGGACGATCAGAGAAATTGCTTGCACCAGAACTCCTGAAGAATTTGATCGCTAAATAGTATGTCTGAGAATCGCGGGGAGCCGATTTTTAGGACGAACTTACGTGGTGGAATATGACCGCACGCTTCAGTCCTATGTAGAGCACGCTTATCGCCCGACATTTCCAGCGATTTCGGCATGGTTAGTGCTGGAACGAAGAACTCGCTGCCATTGGCATCGCTAACTCTATCGAACATTACCCGGTAAATCCCAGGAAAGGTAATTGTATTAGCCCAGAACGTGACATAACGATGAGCTTATGCGAAAGCAGGTCGAATCACCGCCGCCGTATCACCATCCACCTAGGCACCTTAAACCGCACAATACTCAAATACAACCACACATAAGTCAGCGCAAACACCACCACAAACACAAATAAATGTAAGGTATGCCGCCAGAACAGGGTCGCGGGGATCACCGCAATCAGACATAACAACCATAAATACGGCGAGGTGAGCGAATTGCGCCGGGTCAGTTCATGCGCGGTTTTGGCGCCTACAGCCCAACGCATCAGGCGTTTGTAGACCAGCATATGCAGATGCACGCCATCCGGGATGCCGGGCGACATGCCGCGCACAAACTTTTTCCGATAGATCGAAAAACAGGTCTCGAAGATCGGGTACATAAACAACAGCACCGGATACCAGGGCGAGACATCGCGGTGGCGCAGGACCAGCAAGATAGCCAATTCGCCGAGCATAAAACCGATGAAATAGGCGCCGCCATCACCCAAAAAAATCAAGCCGGCCGGGAAATTCCAGATAAAGAAGCCGAGAATCGCGCCCATCATGATCAGCGAACCGGACAATACGACCGGGTCGGATACCTCGAAGGCCACGTAGGCTAGCGAGGCGAACATCATGAAGCTGACCATGCCGGCCAGTCCATTGAAACCGTCGATGATGTTGATCGCATTGGCCAGTGCAGCAACCGCCAGCACCGTGACCACGCAGGCGACCAACGGATAAGCCAGGGCGTCATCGAAGAGCGGGACGCTGATGCGACTGACTGAGGCGCCGACCAGAAAGTAGGCGAGCAGCGCAGCTGCCATGGTGCATATCAGGCGCATCAGCGGGCTGACGCGTTTGGTCAAGTCTTCGATTAAACCGGATAAAAATGCCGGCATGCCGCACGCAACTAGCAGCAGAATGGCGGCTGAGATGTGCGGATAGTGAAGCCGCAGTTCGCACGCCGCAGCAATCAGGCCCAGCAGGATGCCGACGCCGCCGACCCTGGGCACGGCGCGGGCGTGAAATTTTTGTACGCCGGTCAGATCCTGATCGCCCGACAGATGGGAGTGCAGGTGGGCGTAGCGGATTACGAGCAGCGTAATCAGCAGTGAAACAGCAAAAGCAAGGGCAAAGCTGAGCATGAGATTCCCGCGGGAGACTGAGCGCGTTATCGAAGCGGTCTTTTTAGATGCTACCCGCGAGCGGGTCTGCGCGGGCTATTATACAAAACCATCCGGGTTGGCCGACTGCCAGCGCCAATGATCCACGCAGATCCGCTCGATGCCGTATTCCGCGTGCCAGCCCAACAGTGCGACGGCCGCCGCCGGATTGGCGTAGCAGGCACCAATATCGCCCGGACGGCGGGCCACGATGTCATAGCGGATCGGCCGGCCGCTCGCGGCCTGAAAGGCTTTGATTACGTCGAGCACGCTATAGCCTTGTCCGGTACCGAGGTTGAGCGTAAAGCTGCGATCTTGGGTCATCAGCGTATCCAGCGCCGCCAAATGACCGCGCGCCAAATCAACCACATGAATATAATCGCGCACGCCCGTGCCGTCCGGCGTGTCGTAATCGTTGCCGAAGACCTGTAATCGAGCCCGCTTGCCGACCGCGACTTGAGCGACATAAGGCATCAGATTATTCGGAGTGCCGCCCGGATCTTCGCCGATCAAGCCGCTTTCGTGCGCCCCGGCCGGATTGAAATAACGCAGGGTGGCGATACGCCACGAGGCGTCCGAAATTTCCAGGTCGCGCAAAATCTGTTCGGCGAAAAGCTTGGTCTGACCGTAGGGATTGGTTGCCGACAGCGGAAACGATTCGTCTATCGGTACCGCATGCGGATTGCCGTACACGGTGGCAGACGAGCTGAAAACCAGGTGCTTCACCTGATGCGCCCGCATGGTTTGTGCCAACACCAGCAGGCTATCGAGATTGTTTCGATAGTATTCAAGCGGCTTGGCGGTCGATTCGCCGACGGCCTTGAGTGCGGCAAAGTGGATCGCTGCGCTGATCGGATGCGCGTCGAAGATCGCGTTGAGCGCCTGCTCGTCGCACACGTCTTGTTGGTAGAACGTCAATGATTGACCGGTAATGCGTTCGACTCTGCGCAAGGACTCGCGGTGACTATTCACCAGATTGTCGACCACCACGACTGCGTAGCCGGCGTTGAGTAATTCGACGCACGTATGCGAGCCGATAAATCCCGCTCCGCCGGTGACCAGAATGCAGCCTTCGCCTCCTTGGCGGGACGTTGCCGCGCGAGGTGTGTGAGTTGATGTCATGGTCGGTCTCGAACAGAAAGTACGACGCCGGTTTGCGCCTTCACGGTGGAAAAATAACGTGCGACGACCGTGCGCTCGTCGAATTCGGCCAGCATCCGGTCGCGTCCCGCCAGACCCATCCGGGTGCGTTGCTCCAGCGTCATGTCCAGCATCTGCGCCATCGCGGCGGCGAGTTGATCCGCACTACGCGCGGCGCATAACAGGCCCGTTACGCCATCCACTACCACGTCCTGGCAGCCAGGCACTCGTGAGGCCACGATCGGCCTTCCCATTGCGGATGCTTCCAACAGGGTGCGCGGCATGCCTTCCCGATAGGAGGGAAGCACCACGCAGTCGGCGTCGGCGATATAGGTCCGGACGTCGTCGGTTTCACCTAACCATTCAATGCAGCCTTCTTCGATCCATAGATTTAATTCATCACGCGTGATGGCGCTGGGGTTGGCGATGCCTGCGGGCCCCAGCAACAGAAAGCGCGCGTGCGGATAGATGCGCTTGAGTTGACGTGCGGCTGCCACATACTCGCCCACCCCTTTATCCCATAGCAGCCGGCCGATCAGGATAAAGTTGAAATGTTGCCGCGCTGCCGGCAGAGGGCTTAATCGAAATTGATCGAGGTCGATACCTTCCCCGGGCAGCAACACGGCGCGCTCGGGATGGGCCAGTAAATTCTGCTTGAGGAAGGTCTCCCGGTCGTCGGGATTGAGGAACCAGACTTCACGTGGAAATCTGAACGCCAGCCGATATAGCAGCTTGGCGACTTTGGCGGAGCGGCTTGACCGGATAAATACATAACCCAAGCCGGTCGTGACCGCGATCGACTTCACGCGCGCCAACATGGCAGCCAGCGAACCGTAGATATTCGGTTTGATGGTGTAATGGAAGATCAGATCCGGCTGTAATTTTCGATAGATGCGCCACAACGCATATAGCGTGCGCAAATCGTTGAATGGATTGACGCTCTTGGACGCCAGCGGCAGGTCAATGTAATCCGCCCCCAACGCGGTCATGGCGTCTGCTGTAGCGTCGTAGGGCGCAATCACGGTCACCCGGATGCCATTTTGCAATAGGCCTCGTATCAGGCCTGGTCGATAGGTATGGATCGCCCAGGCGGTATTACATACCAGGCATATGTGTAAAGCTGCGGGGTGGGGAATGGTATCGAGGTTCATCGGAACAATAACGCGTGTTTGACACGCTGCAGCGTGCGATAGGGCAGTATCAGGTGCAAACTGTTCTTGAACAGGCCCAACCAATAAAATGGATTGAGCGGCTCGAAATAACGTAATTGCAGCCTGAGCGTCGAAATGATCTGGGTTCGGCGCCGGGTTGCGCTGATCCCATTTTCGTTGAGTTCATAAAGCAAACCGACTTGCGCCAGATTGGCGCAGTCCCAGTGTTCCATGATTCTCAGAAACAAATCCAGATCTTCCGCAGCGCGATAACGTTCACGGTAGTTGCCGGCCTGCGCCACAGCCTCGGCGCGCAACATCATGGCCGGATGCACAAAACAGCTACGGAAGAAACGTCTGCGCCGTATTGTGCCGGAAGCGGTCGGCGGTTTCAGCGAAAATAAATATTGACCCGTCATCGAAACGACATCGGCCCAGGTGCCGACCGCCCCTACTTCAGGATGCGAGTGCAGGTATTCACGCTGTTGGGTGAAGCGTCCCGGCATGGCGATATCGCCGGCATCGATCCGGGCGATAAAACGCACGCCGCGCTCGATCAGGTGTTGGCAACCGGCTTGCAGTGCACGTTCGATCCCGCCATTGGGCGTCAAACGGATGATTTCGAGATTGAGCTGCGGCAGCTTGGGCGCCACGATGGCGGGTGTGCTGCCGTCGTCGACCAGCAGGACGTTGAGCATCGCCCCTGCAACCGTGCCCGCAACCAAAGACGCCAGAGTCCGTTCAAGATCATGCTGACAGTTGTACACTGGAATCAGTACCGTAACGTCGTCCAGCTCGCCGCATGGGGCGGTGGGTGAGAGGCTTGCAGCTTGGGTCAAGGCAATGAGTCCGTCGGTCATGGCAACAGGCGAAACCGGTAATAATAAATATTCACGGCGGCGGCGCTCAGATAGCCGCATGCCAGCCCGATCAAAGCGCCATATCCAGCCAGGCGTGGAATGAGCCAGGTATCGACCAGAAGCGCGATGCATAACGCCAACAACCACTTTCCCAGCAGTACATACTTGGCTTGGTATTTCAACACGATCAGGTTTCCGATGGCCTCGATGCCGGCCGGGACCGAGAGCCATACAGCCCAGCGGAAAATTCCGGTGGCATCGAGAAAAGCGGGGCCGAACACATGCCGGATGACAAAGCCCGCAATCAGATCGAGGAAGATCGCGCCGCAAACCATCACCACCGCGGTCAAGGCCATCAAACGAATCACATTGCGCCGCAGGACGAGGATGTTGTCGATGCGATAAATAAATGCCGGTGCGAGTGTTTGCGCCAGCATCAGGCCCAAGGTGATCCAATTTTCATTGAGTTGCTGCGCGGCCGAATAACGTCCAAGTTCCGCATATGAGACAAAATGTTCCAGGACCAGCCGGTCCAGCTTGAGGAACAAATACATGCAGATCAGTCCGAGCCAGAACACGGTGCCGGCTGAAACCAGATGCTTGAAAAGCTGAGGCCGAATATGCCAACCCAGCCGGCCATGGTTGCGCCAAATAAAATACAGCAATAATATTATTGCAATCAACGACGCTTCCGTCGCCCACAACCAGCCAAAATGGGCCGGTTTAACCATCAGGCGGACCAGGATAAATACCGCGCCTGCTTTCAGGATGGCGGTGCTCAAACTGATCAGTAGTGCCGGTTTGCTATGCGTCTGGCTTTGCAGCCAAGCGCTGACGACCCCGAACGGTTCGCGAAAAATCATGGTCACCGCAAGGCCGGCCAGCATGGCCGCGACCAGCGGGTCCAGCCAGCCGAGGTAAAGCACCCCCCAACATAACAGCAATGCGGCCAGCGAAACCGTGAAACGCAGGGTGAATGCACTGCCCAGGATGGCGCCCAAGGAATTGGCGTGTTCCGTGTCCGATGCCGCGCCGGATGCCGCGCCGGATGCATTAAGCTGTACCGCAAGAGTCGCGGCGGCATGTTCGCGCACGATCAGCGGCACCAGTATTTCGGCGCCGCACACCCAGGTCAGCGGGGCAATCACCAGCAGCAAGGTATTGGCGTATTGCCATTTGCCGAAGGTGTCCGGGCCGAAGTAGCGCGCCAGCATCCCGCTGATCAAGATCGCCACCCCGATTTGGACCAAACGCTCGGTACCAAGCCAAGCCAGATTACTTAATGCTTTCGCAATATCCGGTTGATTGAATTTCTTTAACATGCACCGAGTCAGAGGAAGGGGCAGCAAAATTGCAGCGCGGGATGGCTTAAGCATTAAAATACGCGCTGGAACGGTTTTAGCTGCTAGCCCGCAATTATAAGTTGAACGCGGACAGGTTCCGTCAAACAAGGATAAAAATTCATGATTTCCCAGTCGATTTTTAAAGCCTATGACATCCGTGGCGTGGTCGGCACGACTTTGGATGCCGATGTGGCACGCCAGATTGGCCGTGCTTTCGGGAGCGAGATTCGCGCCCAGGGCGGCAGTGCGGTGGTGTTGGCCCGTGATGGCCGGATTTCCGGGCCTGAATTGTCGAGTGCCTTGGCCGAGGGTTTGCAGTCCGCCGGGGTGGATGTGATCGATGTCGGCATGGTTCCGACCCCGGTGGGTTATTTTGCCACCCAGATTCCGCTTGACGGCCGCACGGCCGACTCGTGCATCGTCGTCACGGGTAGTCATAATCCGCCAGATTACAACGGCTTCAAAATGGTTTTGCGCGGCGCCGCGATCTATGGCGAGCAGATCCAGGCCCTGTATCGTCGCATCAGCGACAATGATTTTGTCACGGGTAGCGGCAGTTATAGCCAGCACGATGTGCTGGACGCCTATGTGGCGCGTATCGTCGGCGACATCAAACCGGCCCGCAAAATGAAGCTGGTGCTCGATGCGGGCAATGGGGTGGCCGGTGAACTGGCGCCGCGCCTGTTCCGTGCCTTGGGTTGTGAAGTGATCGAGTTGTTCTGCGAGATCGACGGTACCTTCCCCAACCATCACCCAGATCCGGCGCATCCGGAAAATCTGCAGGACGTGATTCGCACGTTGGCGACCAGCGACGCTGAAATCGGTTTTGCCTTCGACGGCGACGGCGACCGGCTGGGCGTGGTGACCAAAGGCGGCGATATTATTTATCCGGACCGCCAGTTGATGTTGTACGCGCAGGATGTGCTGTCGCGCAACCCGGACGCGGAAATTATCTACGACGTCAAATGCACGCGTAATCTCGCCCCCTGGATTCGCAAACATGGCGGCCGGCCGCTGATGTGGAAAACCGGCCATTCGCTGGTCAAGGCAAAATTACGCGAAACGGGCGCGCCGCTGGCGGGCGAAATGAGCGGTCATATTTTCTTCAAGGATCGCTGGTATGGTTTTGATGACGGTCTTTATACCGGCGCGCGCCTGCTCGAAATCCTCAGCCGGGAAGCCGATCCGAGCGCATTGTTGAACGCGTTGCCCGATTCCCTGTGCACGCCCGAGTTGCAACTCAAATGCGCCGAGGGCGAGAATGTGGCGCTGATCGAGCGCTTGCAGAAATCCGCCCAGTTTGAAGGTGCCGACGAGGTGATCAAGATCGACGGTCTGCGGGTCGAATATCCCGAAGGTTTCGGCTTGGCGCGTTCGTCCAACACCACGCCGGTGATCGTGATGCGTTTTGAAGCGGATAATGAGGCTGCGCTCGCTCGTATCCAGCAGGATTTCAAGCGCGTTATTCTGGCGGAAAAACCCGAGGCAGTGCTACCGTTCTAATACGGCAGGCGGCGCCGGCGTTCCAGCCGGTTGCCGTATTGGGTGCAGGAACGCGAGCTGACGGCGCAATCCGTTCGGCTCGTTTTTGTCTTTTGGGAAAAGTTTTGAAAATTCTGATTGTCCGTGTGTCGTCGCTAGGCGACGTAGTCCACAACATGCCGATGGTGTCCGATTTGCATCGGCATTTTCCCGAGGCCGAGATCGACTGGGTGGTGGAGGAAGCGTATGTCGAGTTGGTGCGGCTGCATCCGGACGTGCGGCGGGTGATTCCATTTGCCTTGCGGCGTTGGCGCAAAAGTCTGCCCGCGGCGAGTACGCGGGCGGAAATCGCGGCCTGCTTCAAGCAATTGCGCAGTGTTGCCTACGATTTGATCTTCGATACCCAGGGTTTGTTCAAGACCGGTGCGCTGATGCGTATCGCCCGGCTTGCTCCCGGCGGGCGGCGGGTAGGTCTGGCCAATGCCACCGAAGGGTCGGGTTATGAATCGCTGTCGCGCATTTTTCATCATCAGTCGGTGCCCGTCGGCGTACGCACTCATGGCGTGACACGTTCGCGCCAGGTCGCCGCCTTTGCGCTCGATTACGCGCTCGACGAAAACGCCCATGACGATCTTGATTTCCGCCTGAATGTGCCGCGGCCCGAGCCGGTACCGGACTGTCTGCCGGCCGGCGCTTATGCCCTGTTTTTTCATGCGACGGCGCGGGCCGCCAAACAATGGCGCACCGACGGCTGGGTGCAATTGGCCGCGATGCTGGACCAGCGGGGCATCCAGGTGCTGTTGCCCTGGGGTTCGGCGGCGGAACAGGCCGCCGCGCGACAATTGGCGGCGCAGATGAAAAATGCCCTGGTATTGCCGAAAATATCCGTGATGGAAGCCATCGCCTTGATCCGCCGCGCGGCGGTTATCGTGGGCGTGGATACCGGTTTTACCCATATCGCTGCCGCGCTGCGACGCCCGACCATCGAACTGTATTGCGATTCGCCGCGCTGGAAAACCGAAGGTTTTTGGTCGTCCAATATCATCAATCTGGGCGATACCGGTGCGCCGCCCGCCATTGCCGAGGTGGCCGCGGCGCTGGATGAGCTGGTCGGTACGCTGGGCGCCACCTTGCAGCAAACCTTATCTGAAGCGTCCGAATGAGCTTGGTAGAGACGATAAGCCCGGCGCAGAATATGCAATTTTTACAGCAAACCTTATCTAAAGAACCCGCATGAGCTCGCAAATTGTTGAATTGAAGGCACAGGACTGGTCGCTCGCGGATACCGATGCGAGTATCAAAACGGCGGCTGTCGATGCGCTCGAAGCGGGCAAAGTGCTTTTTTTCCCCAAACTGGGATTTCAACTTGAAGCGGCGGAAACCCGCTTTCTCAGCCCCGAGGTGCGGGACCCCAAGTCGCGCAATATCAGCCTTGACGCCCAGGGGCGCCTGAAAGGCGCGAGCGGCGGCGAGGCTGAGGTGGCTGCGCTGGCCCGGATGATCGAGCGTTTCCGGACCCAAGCGCAAGCGTTGATCCACTGCTTGGTGCCTTACTATATTCCGGCGTTGCGATTGGCGCCGACCAGCTATCGCCCGATGCAGGTTGAAAGCCGCAAGCAGTCGGTACGGGCTGACGATCGGCGTCTCCATGTCGACGCGTTTCCGTCTCGGCCGAATTACGGCGAGCGGATTTTGCGTGTGTTTACCAACGTGAATCCGGCTGGCGTACCGCGAGTCTGGCGTGTGGGCGAACCCTTCGAGGATGTCGCGCGCCGCTTTATGCCGCGCATCGGACGCCAATGGCCGGGGTCGGCGTGGCTGCTGAACACCATGCACATTACGAAATCGCCACGTAGCGCTTACGATCATCTGATGCTCGGTTTACACGACGCAATGAAAGCCGATGAGACTTATCAGCGTGAGTGTGAGCAACAGAACGTGCCGTTTCCGCCCGGCAGCGTCTGGGTTTGTTATTCCGATCAAACCTCCCATGCGGTGATGTCGGGACAGTTTATGCTGGAGCAGACCTTATTTTTGCCGGCCGGCGCCATGGTGCACCCCGAATGCGCTCCCTTGGGCATCCTTGAACGGCTGGCCGGGCGCAAGCTGGTATGAGCTACGGTGTACTGAATTTCCTTTACCGCTTGCTGTGGTGGGTGGCAGCGCCCGTTGCCGTGCTGCGCTTGTTGTGGCGTTCGCGGCGTGAGAGCGGTTACCGTCGGCATATTGCCGAGCGTTTTGGCTATGCGCCCGTGAGCCCGGCGACGGGACCCGGCAAACTGGTCTGGGTCCATGCAGTGTCCGTCGGTGAGACGCGTGCGGCGCAACCCCTGATCGATGCCTTGCTGGCGGCCAACCCCGAGATCCGCATCCTGCTGACGCATATGACGCCCAGCGGCCGGGCCACCGGTGAACAAGTGTTCGGCGACCGGGTCCAGCGCTGTTATTTACCCTATGACTTGCCGCAGGCGGTACGCCGTTTTCTGCGGCACTGGCAACCTGCGGTGGGGGTGTTGATCGACACGGAAGTGTGGCCCACCTTGATCGCCGAGTGCAAATGCTTCGGCGTGCCCCTGGTGCTGGCCAACGCCCGCATGTCGGAGCGTTCGGCACGGCGGGCGGCGCGTTTTGGTCGCGCGGCGCATACCGTATTTGGCGCTTTGTCGAAAGTCCTGGCGCAAAGCCCGGGTGACGCAGAACGCTTGTTGCACCTGGGCGCGCGCGAAGTGATGGTGCTCGGTAATTTGAAGTTCGACATGGCTTTGCCGCCCGGCGCGCTCGAAACTGCCCAAGCGTGGCGCGCAGCGATCGGCACGCGCCCGGTGTGGGCGGCAGCCAATACGCGTGAAGGTGAAGAGTCCGAGGTGCTGACGGCATTCCAGCAGGTGTTGCACAGTGCCACGCCGGCGGCACCGGCCACTACCGCTCTGGCCACCACCTTATTGATTCTGGTGCCGCGCCATCCGCAGCGGTTTGACGAGGTCGCGGCGCTGATCGAGCGTGCCGGCCTGCGTTATGCGCGTCGTTCGAGCTGGGATCAAGATCCTTTACCGGCGGATACGCAGGTGCTGCTGGGCGATTCCATGGGCGAGCTGGCTTCCTACTACGGGGCATCCGACCTGGCGTTTATCGGCGGCAGTTTGCTGCCGCTGGGCGGGCATAATCTGATCGAAGCGTGTGCGGTCGGGGTCCCGGTTATTATCGGGCCGCATACCTTCAACTTCACCCAGGCCAGCAGCGATGCTATCAATACCGGTGCCGCCGTGCGCGTGGCCGATACAGCCGGACTGGCGCAGGCGGTCGTCGACCTATTGAGCGACCCGCCGCGGCGGATTGCCATGGGTGAGGCCGCCGCAGCCTTTGCTGCCCGCCATCGCGGTGCGACGGCACGTATCGTGCGGGTGTTATTGGCGATGATCGGACTTTGATCCGCTTAGCTCACCAGCAAGCCCTGTTTTTCGATAAATGCGATCACCGTCTGCAAACCCTCTCCGGCCTTGGTATTGCACATCACAAATGGGCGTGGGCCGCGCATCTTCGCGGCGTCCGACGCCATCACTTCGAGCGAGGCGCCAACCATAGTCGCCAAGTCGGTTTTATTGATCACCAGCAAGTCGGATTTGGTAATGCCGGGGCCGCCTTTGC